>Ga0181582_10000019_pt1 | contig 84309 bp, 71 predicted proteins | sample 071ome_32_FD_132438 | JGI IMG/M metagenome (GOLD analysis project Ga0181582, IMG submission 132438) | Coastal salt marsh microbial communities from the Groves Creek Marsh, Skidaway Island, Georgia - 071405AT metaG (megahit assembly) | ecosystem: Environmental > Aquatic > Marine > Intertidal...
CCCTGTCCTGCTAAAGCAGTATTGGCGGCGTTGGTTGAGCTGTCTCCACCATTGGTGAAGTAGTTCAAATCCCAGCGGAAGTCACCGTCAGCACTTCTGGAACCAACATGGAGGATGAAACCGAAAGCATCATCTTCGTTGTTGTTCGCAATATTAAGCGCTGCAGGAGTCTGGAAAGGTACAACCGGATAGTTAGTAAATCCAGCCAGACCCAGAATACCTGCTGGTACACCTGCTCCAGCCATTGGGTTCAAGTGTGAATAACCCAGGTATGGATCGTTCTGATCACCGTTATGAACACCAATTCCCCAGTTCCAGCTTCCATCGTCGGAATCTGTGGAGAAATAGGCTCCGGTAATCTGCTTGCGTCCGTACAACTGATCCACCATGGAGTTTGTCACAAAGTATGGATTGGAACGGAACGCTCCGCCAACTTCATGTCCCCATGGAAGAGCCATACGACCCATTGTCATGTCCCAGTCAGACCATAAGTCTTTCACATGAACATACATATAGTCGTTGAAATCCAGTGACTGGTCAGCTGCGAAACCGCCTGGTACAGCGTCCCCACCAGTGTATACATTTGCTTTTGCAAAGAAACTGGTGCGCTCATCCACATCTCCGGCTACTGCCAAAGCCATGTAATCTGCTACAAACTCTGTACTTCCTGCTCTTGGGTTTCCTACAACAGCTACAGGCGAATTGTTCGCTTCGGCACTGGAGTAGTTACTGTTCGCTCCACCACTTACCAAAGAAACCATTCCCTGCCCCATGAACTTCAGACGGCTGTTACCACCCATGGACATACTCATTCCCTGAGTTGGTTTCCCGTGCATACTGGCCATGTGATTTCTCAGCATGGCGATGGCATCGCTGTTCTCTTCAATTCGTACTTCAATGACTTGCATTTCGTCTGTTAGCTCTGTCATTAAACTGTTGATCGTGTCCATGATGTCAGCGTCAATTTGACCACCTTCCGTGCGTGTACGATTCACATATTGCAGTGACTGATACACGAGGGCGGCAGCTTCATAACGGCTGATTCGCTCATCACCGTCAAACTTGCCAGCGCCCGTCCCACGGATAATCCCATGATCATATAGAAATTTGATCTTGGGATAAGCCCAGTGAGAAGGATCGATATCCTCAAAAGGACTGGCAGCAAATGCTGAGCTAGCAAACATGGTCATTGAAAGAAATCCTGCTATGGCAAATTTTTTCATAACCTGTTCCCGGGTCATTCGATGGCTAGTTAGTTCCATTATTGTTATTCCATGTGTATGCATCACTTAAGAGTGCAGCGAGAGCAACTTCGAACAATGTCCAAAATTTTCTGCCCCAAATCTGTAAGCCATGTTCCCCAGCACTCAATAAATCCTCTACCCCTGATGACCCGGTACTCCTTCCATAGTTACCCAGGGAAGTCGGATTTTTCGAATGTGTGGAATGTGAAGGCCGTGAATTGAGAAAACCAAAACTCAAACAAACGTAGAGATTGTCGTATTGTTTTTCTAATTTTTGCAGTTTGTCCATTTCCAGGTCTTCCTATTCACGGCCTTCGTGAGGCTGTTCGACGCCATTAGGGGAATTTCTTAATGCAATTTTTTGGGGATTCTTTTGAATTGAGAACGAGTCAAACAAGAAACGAGATTTGAGAAATTTATTGTCCTGCCTTCCCGTCTCAGAGCCCTGAAACCTCCATGAATATTGATTTTCTTTCGTTCAGGACTCTCATACATTTTCTCATTGCTTTCGTGCTAATCTGTAAGAGACAGACCATCCATTATCTCAAGGAAGGAAGAAAGTGTGATTTGTGTGGTAGTTTTACTTCGAGACAGTAAAGTTCTGATTCAAAAGCGCTATCGCCCTGACAAAGGTAAGATTTTTGAATTTCCCTGTGGACACCTGGAGCTCGGTGAGAATCTGATCGACGCCTGCTCGCGGGAGCTTCAAGAAGAGCTGGGACTGACTGAACTGAAAGCTCTCTTTCACACAGTTTTAGAAAATGTAGTGGGAGGAAGCGTTGGCTTTGTAGTCTTTGAGTGCCCTGACCACAAAAACCCCAAAGTCATAGACCCACGACGCAAGCAGGAGTTCTTCTGGTTATCAGTGGCTGAAGTCCTTTAACTGGAACTACCAGAAACTGATCTGAAGTTTGTAGAGGATTTTCTGAGACCCTGGCTACAAGAAACTCCCTGTTAACTTCAGGTCTCTCCAATAACGACAGAGCAAGTCTCAAAACTCCAGGGGAATTTATCTTGTGCTTTAGCCAAACTCAATTCCCTTGAAGGAAATCGATTATCCAAAGATATCGTTATTAAGCAACGATACTAGACCATCTTCTTGCGAGCGATGGGAACTTCACTGTAGCAATGAGGACAGGTAATTTTATTTTCTTCTTCTTCCTTCGGGTTAGCCCAATGGTTGAAGTTCTCGGCGCAAAACGGACAGCGCCACATTTTGAAAACTCTGGGTTCTTCCTTTTTATCTGCCATTAGACATCATCCCTTGAAGTTACTCTTAAGACTTCCTGCAAGGAGGTGATCCCCTTCATTGACTTGTCAATTCCATCCTGACGAAGAGTCCGCATACCCAAATCAACACCACTACGCTTGATCTGTGTAGTCGATGACTTGGTCACAACCAATTCCCGAATGGGTTCCGAGTTCACAAGAAGCTCAGTGATACAGGTACGACCCAGATATCCGGTCGTCTTGCAACGCTTGCATCCTTTCCCTCTGTAAAACTGAACTTTTTGAACTTCATCTCTATTGATACCCAGCTCACCAAACAAACGATCTGATACCTTTACAGGAGCCTTGCATTCAGGACAGATAACACGGACAAGACGTTGTGCCATCGCGCACAAGACTGCGGAGGCTACCAAAAATGGCTCAACTCCCATATCAATCAAACGGTTTAGTGAACCCGCAGCATCATTAGTGTGAAGGGTGGAAAATACCAGGTGACCGGTAAGTGAGGCACGGATGGATATCTCGGCGGTTTCCAGGTCTCGAATCTCTCCCACCATGATCACATCAGGATCTTGACGCAACATACTTCTCAGCCCCGATGCGAAGGTAAATCCGGCCTTGGTATTCACTTGTCCCTGATTGACACTACCCAGTCGGTATTCCACCGGATCTTCAATAGTGAGAACATTTTTTTCAACGGAGTTGATTTCCTTGAGGGCTGCATACAGAGTCGATGTTTTTCCAGAACCGGTCGGACCAGTCACCAGAATAATCCCGTTGGGCGCTTTAATCATGGAACCGAAGTTCTTGAGCACGTATTCGTTAAAACCCAGTTCTGTCATGGATAGTACAACGTTTTGCTTGTCCAGAATCCTCATCACCGCTTTTTCACCGGTCACACAAGGGTAAGTTGAAACACGAAGATCCACTTCTCGGGAGTCCAGAGAAACTCGGGCCCTTCCATCATGAGGTCTTCTCTTCTCAGCAATATCAAGTTCTGCCATTACCTTGACTCTGGAAATGAGTGGACTGGCCCACTCTTTTTGAAGAGACATCACTTCTTCAAGGATTCCATCTCTTCGAAAGCGCACCTTCACATTATGATCCGTTGGCTCAATGTGAATATCTGAAGTCTTGGAATCAATGGCATCCTTGATCAGTCGATCAACCAGGGCAACAATATTGGCCTTGCTCATCTCATCCGAGCTACCCAAAGAGTGTACCCCGGCCGACTTTTTGACTCCCCTCAAGTTATTGGCGAGTGTCTTTAACGCTGTCAGATCATCAGCCTTCTCGACTGTCTTTTTCTTCGAGTAATACTTGTCAATCGCCTCAAGGATTTCCTGGCGGGTGGAAACCAGGGGTTTGATTTCACAGCCAGTGGTGTAGGTCAGATTTTCAGAAATGAAACGATCCAGTGGATCCACCATTGCAACGGTCAAAGTATTCTTGACCTTGATCAGTGGGAAGATCTCATACTTTCTGGCCACGTTGTCTGGAATGGTCTTCAAAGCATTTTCATCAACCACATAGTTACTCAGAATTGCATGGGGAAAACCCAGCTTGGAGTTGAGAAAGTTAAGCAGTTGAGCTTCCGAGATGTAGCCGTCTTTGATGAGGGTACAACCCAGTGTGTTTCCTGTTTTGCGGTGACTAACCAGGGCAGCATCGAGCTGTTCTCTGGTAATGAGACCAGCCTCAATCAGGCTCAGTCCCAATAGCTGCTTTTCCTGGCGGTATCCAGTGGCCATACTCTCTCCTGGTACGGAATCGACTCAGCGTTGGTGAATCTCTAAATTAGTCTTCGATAAAATCGAACCACCCATTCGGCACACAGAAGCAACAAGAGCAAAATTGCCAGCCAGGTGTTCTTTTGAAGGTCGACTCTTTCCTTCTTTAATTCTAGTTTCTTTTCTAGAATTTTTCCAGAAAGGTAAGGAAGAAGTCTCTCTTCGTTTTCTTCAAGGACTCTTCCCGAGCTCTGTTGAGCCAGTTCTTTCAAGCCATTGAGGCCAACCTCACGATATCGAAACTCCAGTGGATCGAGCCCAACGCGAATAAATTTCTTAAAAACCGGCTTGGAACCATTGTAAACCTGAAGGGCATAGTTACCACGCTTGAGTTCCACCTTCCACTGCACCGGAAGATAGCCCTGAATCACCGGACTTCCTTCACTATCCAAGGAGCTCAACCGGGCGTGCGAACGAGTTTTGGAACTAGCCTCAAACTGAAAAGTCTCCCCTTCCAAAAGATTCGTCGCCGGTAGGTAGGTCTTGAGCCCCTGGGTCTCTTTGTATTGCACCATCCAATGAGCAAGATTCAAAATCATACCCTGCAAAAACATTCGATGCTCATTGCGCATGTAGGGATGGAGAATCAGCTTGTAAAGTTCGTTGGAATACAAAATCGCTCTCGGATTCTCTTCTTCTTCGTGAACAGACAAAAGCGGATGAACTTCATTTTCTGCAACCAGACCAAAGACCGCACGACCAGGGGGAATAATTCGGGTTCGTTTGAGGGTGTTCTCAAGAATTGGCAAAGTCGCAAACACACTTTTTTCAAAAGCTTCCAGTTCAAAAACACGCAGTGGAGTAAAATCAGGGTCGATTCGCTTGTAGCTGAGTCGACCTCCAAGACTCTGTCTCAAGTCCTGGGCCAAAAACTGACCGTGCAACTCTTCTGCCAACAAAGACTCAGGGTTTACCACCTGAAGAACAGGCACTTTTGACCAGGACTCACACTCCTCAAGAATCTGTGTACTCATTTCATAGAGAAGTACAAGTTGTACATCATCAGTTGCACAGATCTTTTGCAGAGTTTGATTGTGGATTCTGAGTTTCGAATAGTGAACCAGAGGAGCAAAAGAAGAGTCTGAATCAATGAATTCCAGATACATCCCCAAATCCCTGCTGGGCTTGTGCGCCATCACAGCAATCTTGCGCTTCTTTTCAAAAACTTCCGTGTAAAACTCAATTCGATTGTTGGTCAGACTTCTTTCCTGCTCCAGAGAATCAACCTCCAGGCGAAATCTCTGAACCCCCAGGTCTTTCAGTTCAAAATCCAGACTCACTGGGTTTTGCTCATTTTCAAGAAGTACTTCCTTTTGAGATTGCAGTTCCTGGTCTTGAAAGAGCACGACTCTGACCGTCTCTCCTTGTGCACCTTGTTGTAACACTCGTGCATCCAGTCGAACCTTTTCGCCACGAAAACCAAGCTGTGGACTAACATCCAGACTTAGCTGCAAATCACGACTGGCCGTAGTTTCAACAGGCAATAAAAACAGTGGGAATTTGGAATTTGCTTTTCGGGAGCTGATCTCCTGTCCATCGGATCGTAAGAATACCGCCCGATATGGCTCCTGAGACTGATTCGCCAGCTCCAGTTGACTGGCGATACTGTAGATTTGCTCAGCCTCCGTCTGGGAAAAACTCATTCGATCCACTTGAGCAACACTGGACAACTCCTCAAGCCATTTTTTCGGAAAAGACTTGCTGCTGGCACTTTTCACTGATTCGCTATCATCCTCCAGGACCAGAAACCTTGGTTTTTCCCAGCTCTTATGAATCGTTTCAAATCTGGGAGAGAAAAACAGGACAAACACAAAGGATAGCAAGACCAATCGAAGACCCATACTCGTCATACGGTCTCTGGTATCCAGTCCCTGACGGTAAGCCAGCACCAGACAAGCGATCAAAACAGTGGTGACGAAGATTGTGGATAGCATTTCTGTGATCTCTGAATTAAGATTCCCGTGAGCGAAGCACGCTTTGAGTGGAGATTGTATAGATTTAGGAATGCAAGTGCAATGAAGAATACAAACCAAAAGCATTGGCTGTGCGTAGCCTCTCTTACCCTCATGCTTTGCGCCTGGTACCCCACTTCCAATCCGGTTCTGGTCAAACTCTTCTTTCTTCCACTACTGCTATTTCTTCCCCTGGGAAAATATGGGAAGAATTCCCTCCCTCCCTTGCTGGGCTTGTTCACCCTGTTTTTAATCATTCTTTTCCAGAGTCTGACTCTCGATGATCTTCAATATCATTTTCGCTATTATTTTGCTCACTTCTTTCTGATTTTGGCCTGGCTTGCCGGAACAAGAATCGAACTCAAATCTCTTCGTCTTCCCTTTCTCGTCACCGCCGCAATCAACCTTATTTTTATCCTCGCTCAAAACTATGGACATTTTCCCTGGGAAATCTCACAGCCCATGATTCTCAAGGACCAGATTTTCCTGGCCCAGACCTTCAATCACCCCGGACTCTTTTCCAACCCCTCCCCGATGGCACTCTGCCTGTTTTTGGGAATGCTGGTTTTGCGCTCTTCTCGCTGGCAGGAGAAAGTTCTCTATCTTCTTTTGATTGGTTTTCCAATGATTCAGGCCGACACGAGCTCCTCTTTTATCTTCCTGATCGCTGGAGGATTTCTTCTCTTTGCAACGGAGAGGATTCACAGAATTGGCGCCAGAAGTCTAAAGTTTGCAAGCATTGGACTTCTTGTGATTCTTGCAGTGTTTTTCTTAACGGCCCGGGAAGGCTCGCTCGATAGAACCTATTCTTCCAGAGTCTTCTTGTGGAATATTGCCCTGGATGAAGTCAGCTTTAGCGGACGTGGCCCTGGCCACTTCCATCAAGTGAGCAGCTCAAAATTACCCGCCCAAACGGGAAAGAAGAGAATTCCCAGAAATCAGTTCCATCCACACAACGACCTCCTTTACCATCTACTCTCTTTTGGTCTTCCCGGGCTACTTTTGCAACTGGCTTTTTACCTGATTCTGCTGTACTGCTTTTATAAAAGCTCTCTTCTCTGGTTTGGGGTTCTGATTCTGGCCGAGGCGCAATTCACTCCCAACCTGCTCAGCATTCCTGCAGGAATCCTCATTTTCCTTATCACTGGCTCTCTGTCTAGAAAGCTTGAAAGACCTGGATGGACTGGTATTGTCAGAACATTTCCAGATTGGGTGACTATAGCCATTCAAAAGACATTCCCAAACTCAATTTCACCAAAACTGCACAGATCTCTACTGATCTTTCTTGGCCTCCTCTCCTACACTCTTCTGTCCTTACAAATTCACCAGTCTTCAAAGCTCAGAGAATTGATGGAATCCCCGGACTCCAAGGCGGCAAGATCAAAGTCCTGGATGCATTTCCCCACTCCCGCCCTGGACTACAATTTTGCTGTAGCAGCCTACAAACGGGGGGACTATGAGACAGCCATAGCCCAATTCGAAAAACTGCACAAAAGAGCCCCGCATTTTAGCTATTCTCACTACATTCACTCCCTGGCACTTGCACAGAACGGGCAACTGGAAAAAGCATACAAAATTCTGGAAAACGGGATAAAAATTGATCCTTTTCACCTCTACTCCTACCTCCTTTTGTCCGATATTTATGAGAAAACCGATCAATTAGACAAGGCGGTCAAAATCATCGAGGAAGGAGTGAAATGTCTGGGAGATCATCCTCAGCTTATCAATGCCAGAAGGAAATTGTCTCAATAGCCAAGCTTCTGCTGTGCCTTTGTCTTGTACTGTATCCCCTCCAAAATCTTCAAGCAGCCAATATTGAAGATGTCCAAAGCCTTGAGCAAAGCGGTAATTATCAGGAAGCTTTTCTCAAAATGATTGAGATTCGAAAGCGCCGCCCCACTCCGCAGCTCATCTGGCAAATGGCTGAATTGCTGGAGAAAATGCAGGATTACTCCATGGCAATCTTCTACTACCAGGATTTGTTAACCGCCTATCCCGGTAGCGAGTACGAAGAGGCTGCCAAACGAAAACTCTCCGAGTATTTTGAGTTTTATAAAGGCAAAGATGTCTATCGTTTTCGAGAAAAGGTAGAGCATCATATTGATGAAGGACTCGAGGCTATGTTTGATGAGGACTATCATCGGGCTATCCTTCATCTGAAAATGGCTCGTCAACTGAGAAAAAACCATTACATCACCAACTTTAATCTCGGGTATAGCTACTACGAATTGTATCGGGACTTTCCCAAGGCAGGCACGTATGAAGAACTCGCCGTAAAGTACTACAACGACGCTGCCCGCTCCGTATCCTCGCCAAAAGTGCTCAACAACCTCGCCTGCATTTATGCCCAGAGGGGCGATGACATTCTCGCTCACCTCTTCTTCAAGAAGGCCATCGACAGTGCAACGGAACCCATTGAATTACCCGGAATCAAAGACTTGATCATCGAGAATATGGACTACTTTGCCTCTCAGGGCGGAGAGCAGGGACTCACCTTGCTCAAGGAGCTACTTCCTTGATTGCTTCTGTTTTTGGCATAGCAATTGGCGCAATTCTCGGGGCAAACCTGCGATATCTTGTGATGATTTTGCTCAAGAGTCAGACTCTGCCAATGGAGCTTCCCATGGCTATCTTCGTGTGCAATGTCTCCGGATCACTTCTAGCCGGATTTTTTCTCATGTATTCCCAGCAGCATGAAGTCTCCCCACTGTTGTTTCAGTCGGTCTCCATAGGTTTTCTTGGTAGCCTGACAACCTTTTCAAGCTTCGCCGTAGATAACTTCATTCTGTTTGAAAAATCGAGTTTGCATTCCTTGCTAAACATCGCCTTGCATGTCATCACCACCTGGTTGGCAGTCATGGCAGGAGGGCAATTGTGCAAGCGTATCCTTTAAAATCAATACCTTCGAAGGATTTCGAGCCGACTTTGCTCCAATCCCCTGCAGCAATCTCCCTTCCCGGGTTTTCAATTGGAAAACTCCTGATTCTGGCAATTTTGCTTGCCTTACACGCTGTGAACCTGTGTGCCAGCGAGAGAAATCCGGTCTACCGGGAGTGGCTGGAGAGCTATGATGGCGAGTTTGACAAACTCAAACATACCCTGGTCAGTTATCGCAATAACCGCCAGGCAAACAGTGGTCGCGAACGACTTGCCAGTGCCGATTTGGGTGGGCGCTCGAAGGGAATTACAGGAAACTACTATATTGAACTGGGTTATGACTTCATCCAGGGACTCGATCAGGTGGTTGCCAGTCCCTTGATTGCTCCCGGATCGCTTGCTGCCGGTGGAGCACGATATGATCCCAGTGGATTTCATCTCAGAGCAGCCAAGAGATTTTTTAAGGTGGATCGTTTCGATTTTCATCTGCAATTCGATTATCACAGAGCCTGGGCCGACCTCGAACCGGGAGTTCCCGGGGCGGCAGGATACCAACTACCCGGTGGTGAATCAGTCAATACCATCACCGGAGAGCAATCTCTGGACTTCTTCAATCTGGACATGGTTTTGAGGACGCGTTGGTCACAGCGCAATCGCTACAGCGCTCAGTGGGAGACTGGTTTGCGTTTCAGTGATGCTGCTGTGAAATCTACCTATACGGGAGTAAACAATGCACCCAATCCAGCGAATAACAATCTGCTAACAGCAGCCCAGGATTATCACTTCCGAAATATTGGAGTAGGACCCTTTGTGGGCGTGAAACTGGAAACCCCCATCACCAGGGGTGTTCGACTTGGTTTGAATCTTCGCCAAATTTACCTTCCGAGTAAAGGAAAGGTCCGAGTCACCAAACTCAATCGCAACGCTGTGGGACAGGATCTGGTCAACACCACCAATGTCTTTCGTGATTCCACGGGATTTCCAATCACCGAAGGCAATCTGCATCTCAACTGGTTCTTTGATCACGGTGCCCGACTGCAGGTTGGATATGCCTACAGACACTGGAACTTTTACGAGACAGTGGGATTTGGTAACGAGCCTTTTCAGGACCTGACCTTTCACGGACCCCACGGCTCTATTCAGTATCATTTCTAGAAAATGGGAAAAATTCTCTCGATCAGCTTCTCCTAATTTCACGGCCAACTCTTTACACATGAGCTCCTTTTTTCGTAACTTATAGATAAAAGGAGTCATGCTGGAAGAATTCGATCATTCCCACCAAGCGGTGATTGTCGGAATATTGAGAAAGGGCGATACAGTCCAGGGTTTGAATCTCTCCCTCGATGAACTGGAGAGACTGCTTGATACCCTGGGTTATGAGGTAGTTGCCCGCCTGATACAATACAAGGAAGTCAAAACTGCCAAGTACAAGATAGGAAAGGGAAAAGTAGAAGAACTACATGCCCTTTTGGAGTCATCAGGTGCAAAACTGGTTGTATTCGATGAAGACCTGAGTCCTACCCAGGCTCGCAATCTGCAAGAAAAGCTCAAGCTGGATATTACAGATCGCTGCGGGGTGATTCTCGATATTTTCTCGGACCACGCCCGTACTCATGAGGCCAAGCTACAGGTCCAGCTGGCCAAGCTGGAGTATGGTCTGAGTCGTCTCAAGCGTCAGTGGACACACCTCCATCGCCAAAAGGGTGGTCATGGTCTTCGTGGTGGAGAGGGTGAAACCCAACTTGAGGTGGATCGACGGATGGCTAGAAAATCCATGCAGGTCATTCGTGAAAAACTCAAGAAAATCCAGCAGCAACGAGAGGTTCAGAAAAGAGGACGGGCACGTTTTTTCAAGGTCGCTATTGTGGGTTACACCAATTCGGGAAAGTCCACTCTGCTCAACAGGATGTGTGAAGCTGAGGTTCTTGTTCAGGACAAGCTTTTCGCAACCCTTGACCCAACCACTCGAATTATCAAGCCTGAGGAGAAACCCTCCATACTCTTTTCTGATACGGTCGGATTTATCAAGAAACTTCCCCACCAACTCGTGGCCTCCTTTCGATCCACTTTCGAGCAAATTCAAGACGCAGACTTGCTATTGCATGTAGTTGATGTCTCCGATCCAGAGTTCAAAGAGCGAATCAAAGACACCCAGGTTGTCCTCAAGGACCTGGAACTCGACGCCATTCCCCGGCAGTTGGTTCTGAATAAAATTGATAAAATTCCGAAGAACTCACTCCAACTCAAATTGACGCAGTCTGTTTATCCAGAGGCAATCCTAATTAGCGCTCGTGACGACTTGGGAATAGAAGATTTAAAAAACAAGATTTATTCACGGTTTGAAGACCAACTCAGTGAAAAGACGATTGAAGTGAGTCTTGGATGTGAGTCCATCCTCGAGGAAATCTACGAACTGACCAAGGTTGTTCACAGTCACTACGAAAATGATCGGATTGTGATGAGCTTTCGTGGAGCCACGCGAGACATCAACCATCTCGTAGACTTGCTGGCAAAAAACAACGCACTTCTTGAATGTCGGGACGGCTTGGTAGAATAGGGCCATGAAAAAACTACTCGCAGTATCACTGGAGCTTTTCGTCCACATTTTCTTTGTGGGGGCATTCTTCTATGCGCTTTTCAGCAGCTGGGGAGTAAAGAGCGAGCACTATCAACAAATTCTCAAGGGTGAAATCCCTCAAAAGCAGTTTGTCATGGAGGACGCCCCGGAAGACCAGGACAGTCAATCAGCGCAAGAAGAAACTACTCAACCCGTTGATATTATTGAAAGGTAAATTCCTATGAAACTTAAGCTACTCCTTGGACTCCTGTTATTAAGCCTCTTTGCACAGAACAACTTTGCAAAGGATAAGAAAAGTAATCTCGTTCATCTAAAAGGCTGGAGTGAGAAGCAAATCAAGGCTCGCATGAAATACTTCAACAAGTCTTTGGGAGTGAAGTGTAATTTTTGCCATGTCAAAGACAAGAGTGTAGATCTTTCCGACGATATCACTGACCCGAAGATCAGAAAGGCCCTGTCGTATAAAAACCTGGCAAGGAACATGATGAAGATGACAGATGAAATGAACGAAAAGTATCTATCCTGGAATCACGGAAGTGGACGACCTGCTGACAAGATCGACTGTATGTTCTGTCATCGAGGCTCAACGGACAAGCTGGTAAAGCGTCATATGGTATTCACCAAGCCTGAGAATAAACTGATTCCCAAAGATAAATAAGCATTCCTTTATAGTTTCTGTTTTTTGAACTTGAACAGCTGTTGTTTCAAGTGATTCATCTGGCCCGCCTTGGGCCAGGTTTCGTAGATTCAGCTTTTCTATTGTAATTTTTTGCCCCGGGTTTAAAGAACCCTTCATAAGCGGCCGCGAGCAGATAAAATTTCCTTTTCAATGATCTTCCCAGCGCAAAGTTCATATGGGAAGTAAATGGGCGTACCAAATTCTGATGCAACTACAGTGAGCGCTTAGGCTGTCCTTGCCTGCACTGACGGGAAAGAACCTGAACTCCCCCACTTTAGCCTAACTCATGGGAGCTCAGCTAATGAGCTGTTCCTAGCCCAGCACTCCAGCAATCAACTGCATACTGATAAATACGAAAAAGTTCGCTCCCAGATAGAGAGCCATTCTGATGTTGCGTCCTGAAAATAATCTGGAAATCAAGCGTTGCATGTCCCACTTCCAGATATTATTAAACCACCTAATAATTATTTAGTTAATTTAATTATTATTATATATATCATCTATTTAATCTAATTCTCCTATAGAAGATTCTCTGCGTCGACCAGAATTTTGAGGCGGGTTGACTGAAGACTCCGAAATTCCATTTTTAACCGCTTCAACTTGGCCCACAGCTCTTGATTGTATCGGGCCTTCAAAATGCAGCGAAAACGATAGCGACCTTCGAGTCTTGCAATTGGAGACTCCTGAACTCCGGAAAGCTCAATGACTGAAGGATCTGACTTCAGCTCAGTGAGTACTTCATAAAATTTCTCCAGGTTGTGACGTGCCCTGATCTTGTCTTTCCCTGAACTTTGAATATGAATCAGCCTGGAAAATGGAGGAAAAGAAAGCTGATAACGCAAACCAAGCTCTTCCTTTAAAAACTCCTCCAACTCATAGGACTGGACTCGCTGATAAAGGGGATGGTCTGGAAGGTAAGTCTGCATAACCATTTTCCCCTTCTTTTGGGCTCGACCGGAACGCCCGGCAATCTGCACAAACAACTGGAATGCCCTTTCATGTGCAGTATAGTCTCCCATTTTAACCAGGGCGTCAGGGTTGAGAACTCCCACAAGGGTTACATTGGCAAAGTCCAGGCCCTTGGCAATCAATTGCGTTCCTATCAAAGCCTGCGTCTCACCATTCCCAAATCTTTGCAGAACTGCTTCCATTGCCCCTTTTTTGCGAGTCACATCCGTGTCCAGTCGTTCACAAGAAATCCCTGGAAACTCCTTGCTGAAAAAAGCCTGGGCCTTTTGCGTCCCCAATCCAAAGTACTTGATTGCAAGAGATTTACAGGATGGGCATTCTTTGGGCATGGGTCTGGAATAACTGCAATAATGACAATTCAGTTTTCCGCTGTCATGAAAGGTAAGAGAGATTTCACAATGAGGGCAATTCAAGATAAAGGAACAGGAGCGACACATGACAAAGCTGGAGTGACCTCTACGATGAACAAATAAAAGGGCCTGCTCACCTCGATCAAATACTCCTTGCAGCTCTTCTTTCAAATGCCGCGAAAATATACTTCGATTGGATTTTTGAAAGTCTGTTCGCAAGTCACAGAGTTCAATTCCTGGAAGCTCCCTTTCATTGACCCGCTTTCTCATTTCAATTCTATGAATGTCTCCACTTTGCATATGGTGATAGGATTCGAGGCTGGGAGTGGCTGACCCGAAAACCAGATTACAGTCTCGCAACCTGGCCATCTCAACAGCAACTCTTCTGGCATCATAATAGGGTGAGGTTTCCTGCTTGTATGAGCCTTCTCCCTCCTCATCCAGAATTATCCAGTCGATATCCTGCAACGGGGCGAACAAGGCTGAGCGCGCACCAATAACGATCTTCTTTTCTCCGCTTCTCATGCCACACCAGTATTGATACTTCTCTTTCTCTGTCAATCGAGAGTGATGAACGGCCACATTGCCAGGAAAACGGTTCTCGAAAACCTTGATGAATTGTGGAGTCAGAGAAATTTCTGGAACGAGAAAGAGAACAGACTTCCCCTTTTCCAAAGCTCTCGCAATCAGATGCATGTAAACTTCGGTCTTGCCCGAACCAGTCACCCCTCTCAGGTAATAATGTTGCTTCCCCTCTGTCTCAAGTAGCTGGTCCAACGCCTCTTGCTGAGTTTGGGTCAGTTTTGGGAAGAGCTCCCATTCCACGAGATTCTTCCCGTTAGAGACTGAACTTTCTACTTTAGAAACACCTTGCCATTGCAAGCTTTCTTCAAGGTAGCCTTCTTTGATACATTCTCGAAAGAGTGGAGCGCTCAGTTGGGATTGCTCTAAAATCTCTTCCTTAGGAAAAGGCCCTCCCTCCATGAGACTGATTCTCATGAGTGACTGACGAAACTTGCGTCTGCGGCGGGGTATATTTTCTAGAATGAGCTGAAGCTCTTTCTCCTTCAGACGATATTTTTTCTCCAGTGGAGGCTTGTAACTCGGGGTAAAAAGTCCTGCGACTTCACCGGCACCCACCAGATAGTATTCACTCATCCACTCGATGAGTTGAATCTGGGAAGGACTTAAAAAAGAAAAACCTTCCAGGAGTTGCTCAATTTCTTTCAAGCGGGAAGGGCCGATGGATTCGAAGTCCTCCGGTTTTTCCAAAGACTTCACAATACCAGTGAGACTTTGTCTTCCAAAGCTCAACTGAACCCGACTTCCGGGAAAAACAAAGTCCCTCCACCGAGAAGGGACTAAATAAGTGTAGGTCTGAAAAACCGGACGGGGAATCCAGACCTGGACTGGAAATTGGCTAGGTGAAGTACTAGTCTTTGCTTTCAAGCACCTGCTCTTCACCAATGATAGTCTCAGTCAATTCCACTTCCATCTCTCTAGTTGATTCTGGATCTACTTCATAAGTTAAAGTACCTGAATCAATCTCGCGAATGGCAAGAACAATGTCCTTTTCACGCATTTTACGGTCTACTTTTGGCTCTACACCTGCGCGAAGACGCTTCACACGGTTCACAATCAAATGAGTCAAGTTGTACTTGCCATCAAGATTTTTTTGCACTGAATCAATATCAAATTCAATCACAGGGAATCCTTTCAGATTAGAAAATGGGAGCTCGCATAGTATCACTAAGAGTGATGAAGCTCAACAACAAAAGTTGAGATTTCAGGAAGATTTCTTGTTTTTTCGGGAAATTGGAACCTTGAGAGCACCGCTCAGAGCTTCCATGTCTATCCTTTTGATACTGAGACTTGCTGCTGTAAGTACAGACTCAAACTCAACCACGGCATCATCAAGCTCATCATTTATTACCAAATACTCATAGTCCGGAATGCGTTGCAATTCTGCCACAGCATTTTTCAATCGCTTCTCGATAATTTCACGGCTGTCCGTCGCGCGAGAAGTCAGTCTCTCTTCAAGGGTTTCGAATTTAGGTGGGGAGACAAAGAGCAGTAGACTGGCAGGAACCTTCTCTTTGACTTGCAAGCCACCCTGCACGTCAATCTCAAGCATCACGTTTTTCCCCTCTGCGAGAATCTGCTCCACCTGATCTTTGGGAGTTCCATAGTAGTTATCATGAACTCTGGCCCATTCAAGATATCGGTCTTGCTCAATATTCGCTTCGAACTCATCCCTACTTAAAAAGTGGTAGTCCACTTTATTCTCTTCCCCTTCACGCATTGCCCTTGAAGTGTGGGAAACAACCAGCCCGAATTCATGATTTGAGCCTTTCAGAACTTTACGGCACAGAGTGGATTTCCCACAACCGGAAGGACCGGATACTACGACTAACAATCCTTTGGCTGCGAAACTCATGGCTCAATTACTCCTTAGTCGTCCTGATTTTCAAAGAGAACATCTTCGTTGGCTTCAGTAGCACTTTCTTTTTGGTCCAAGCGGGATGCAATTGTTTCAGGGTTGATAGCCGAGAGTACCACATGCTGTGAATCCATGACAACGATTGCCCGGGTCTTCCTGCCGTAGGTTGCATCCACCAGCAATCCTTTTTCCTTGGCGACCTCTTTAATCCTCTTTACGGGAGCTGAGCCTGGTGAAATGACGGCCACTATGCGATTCGCCACAACAAAGTTTCCAAATCCAATATTGAGTAATTTTAAGCGCATGGTTACCTCGCGGGGTCTTTATCGAATCCGTCACTCGATGTTTTGAATCTGTTCACGAATTTGCTCTACGGCAGTTTTTGCATCGAGCACTTGGTGAATCAGGGTGTGATCCGATGTCTTTGAGCCAATCGTATTCACCTCACGATGCATCTCCTGAACGAGAAAATTAAGAGACTTTCCTATCGGTTCGGACTTCTCAAACATATCCAGAGCACTTTGCAAATGAGAACGGAGTCGAACGATCTCTTCTTCCACATCCCCCTTCTCAACCAGGATAGCTATTTCCATGGTGAGCCTGTTTTCATCCATTCCAAGCTCTTTAAGTTCAGAGAAACGATCTGTAAGTTTATTTCTCAACTCCAGCTTGATTTGATCCCGGCGGGTTTCCACCAGGTTACAGAACTCTTGCAAGTTTTGGACGTAATTGACCAAAGCAAGTTTCAAGGCAAGCCCCTCATTGGACCTGCTGTTCTCAAAGTCATCGAGCAACTGGTCCAAGGGATCGTTCATAAGCTCTAAAAGCTCCTGAACCCAATCCTGCTCGGGTATCTCCAGAAGCACTCCAGGCATGGAAAACAAATCCTTGACCCCGAGACCCTCTTCAATAGAATGTACCCGCTGCAATTTGGAAGAAAGATTAAGAAAATGCTGAGCCTGCTCCTCATTGATCTCATAGTGAGAACTCAAAGCGCTTAAAGAGCCTCTCAGAGAGAAGTGAATCTTGCCTCTTCCGATACGCTCTTCCAACTTCTTCTTTAGTACTTGTTCAAGCTCCACATGATTCACAGGCAGATGGAGATGGACCTCTCGAAACCTGTGATTCACAGATTTAAGTTCCATGGTGAGATGAGTCTCACGAAACTGCATTTGAGCCCTTGCGAACCCTGTCATCGACCGAACCATTGTCTCAAGCGCTCTTTGAAGTCTTGCTGGTTGATTTCTTGGTAGTCGTGGACTTCTTCCCTGCAGATCGGGTGCCTTTCGACAACTTCTTGAAGTCCTCGGCATTCAGAGCCACATCCAGAACCTGACCGATATCCTCTACAATGTGAAAATTGATATTCTTACGAATCTCTTCGGGAATATCTTCCAGGTCTTTCTCATTTTCCTTACAAAGAATCACATTGTCGATACCCACTCGATAGGCTGCCAATGACTTCTCTTTGACTCCACCAATAGGCATGACTTTTCCCTTGAGAGAGATTTCACCAGTCATGGCAACATCTTTGCGAACGCGGATTTCACTCAGGGCACTCACGACTGCTGTCGCAATGGTAATACCTGCGGAGGGTCCATCTTTGGGAATCGCAGCTTCCGGCGCATGAATATGGATGTCGAGCTTTTTGTGAAAGTCCTTGGCGATTTTGAATTTGTCACGATGCCGGCGCACATAGGTCACGGCAGCATGACAGGATTCCTTCATCACATCTCCAAGGTTTCCCGTCAGGATAACTTTTCCGCTTCCTTCCAGGACCTCTACCTCGATTGGAAGAGTCGTTCCACCCAAACTGGTCACAGCAAGCCCGGTCACAACACCGATTTGATCCTGTGCTCCCTGGTTGTCGGGCAAGAACTTGCGAACGCCCAGATACTTCTCCACCTGCTTTTGGGAGACCTTCGTCCCCCCCTTCTTTTTCTTTTTCGTGGTTACATATTCCTTGGCGACCTTTCGACAGATCGATCCAATCTTTCGCTCAAGATCACGAACCCCCGCTTCTCTGGTGTAGCATCGGATAACTTCTGCCAATGCCGAGTCATCAATAGAGAGTTGATCCTCATCCAGACCATTCTCTTCCCTTTGCTTGGGCACCAGGTAGCGCTTTCCAATCTCTACTTTTTCTTCTTCTGTATATCCGGAAAGATTGATCATTTCCATTCGGTCCATCAAAGGACCGGGAATTCCACCAATGTAGTTCGCTGTTGTCAAAAAAAGTACATTGGAAAGATCAAACGGAACCGCCAGGTAGTGATCACGGAAGGTTTTATTTTGCTCAGGGTCCAGTACTTCCAACAAAGCCGAGCTTGGATCTCCTTTAAAATCAGATCCAGTTTTATCAATTTCATCCAATAAAATGACCGGGTTCTTGCTACCCAATTGACGCAAGAGTTGCATCAAGCGACCAGGCATGGCTCCCACATAAGTTCTGCGATGCCCCCTGATTTCCGCTTCATCACGCATACCACCAAGAGAGACCCTGGCAAACTTGCGCCCCAGTGCTTCTGCCACACTTTTTGCGAGTGATGTCTTACCAACTCCGGGAGGCCCTACCAGACACAAAATGGGTCCCTTGATTGATTTCTTGAGCTGACACACAGCGATGAATTCAATGATACGCTCTTTGACTTTGTCCAAACCAAAATGGTCCCTGTCCAGAATATCTTCCGCCCGATTTGCATCCAGCTTGTCCTTTGTCTTCTTGGACCAGGGCAATTCAGTCATGACTTCGAGATAATTTCGAATCACGCCACTTTCTGCACTGGAGTAAGACATCTTGGAAAACTTGTCGAGCTCTCTTTCCACCTTCTCGCGAACATCTTTGGGCATCTTCGCTTTTTCAATGGCTTTTTTGAACTCTTTGACTTCGGCTGCCACTTCATCGTTCTCGCCAAGTTCCTTTTGAATAGCCTTGATTTGCTCACGCAGATAATATTCTTTTTGCACCTGCTCCATCTGCTTGCGCACTCTACCCCTGATTTTCTTTTCAATATTGAGGATTTCAATCTCACGATTCAGGATGTCACAAATCATGGACAAACGTTCTTCAGCAGAGAATGCTGCCAGAACCTTTTGCTTCACTTCCACCTTGAGTTTGAGGTGAGCCACGATAATATCTGCAAGCCGCCCAGGGCTTTCCACGCTGTTTGTAACATTGATGATCTCAATAGGCACATTCTTGTTGAGCTTGATGTACTGCTCAAACTGACCGATGACGTTACGCATCAGAGCCTGAGTGCGCAGATTCTTTTCTTCAGCGTCATCATAGGCTTCCACTTCAGCTTTGAAATAATCATCAGTTTCTGTGTAACGCAAAACCTGGGCTCTGGAGGTCCCTTCCACCAGGATTTTTACGATTCCGTCCGGCAGTTTTAAAAGTTGCATGATCTCGGCAACGGTACCCACCTCATGAAGATCATCAATCTCCGGATTGTCTGTCTTGGCTTGCTTTTGAGACACAAGTAGAATCTCGCGATCCCCTTCCATTGCCATTTCAATTGCTTTGAGTGAGAGTTGCCTGCCCACAAACAAGGGAATCACCATGTAGGGAAAAACTACAATTTCCCTCAACGGAAGTACAGGAATCTCAAATTTCGAATCCCTGACCTTCTTTTCACGAATGGACGAATCGCCCTCTTTTGTGATCACTTCCAGATCAACATCAGAGATTTCATCACTCAACTCATCTTCCAGGTCTTCCAGGTTTTCAAGATCATCTTTTTCATTTTTATCGTCAGCCACCGACACTCCTTGGTCTGGTTATTACGAAGAGTCTAAGAATCTTCCAACTTGAATGCAAGAATGTGACAAATTGGAGTCTTGAAAAGGCTTTCCATGCCCTTTCAGGAACTTCACTAGAATAAATACTTTCGGAAATAATTACAATCAAAACACTTGATTATTTTAATCCTTTTGTATGTGCTCTCGGATTTGTACAAGGGTCGAATCGATACATGAATCTTGCTTCCACACCTTGGACATTTGCTTTTACTAATGGCATACCAGATGCCCACAATCACAAAGGCTACAAAAAGAAAAATTAAAATCTTGAACAGGTGATTTCTGGAGATCCCCAGGCCATTGGAGACCATCGGAGACTCTTCCAATCCCATCTGTGATTCGCCGTGATATTGACGTAATTGTTCGAACAGCTCGGAAATACCTTCTACCAAACCATCCTGTTCGGAGATATTCTCGGTGAACTGCAATATCTTTTGCCGGATTATTTCACGGACTCTGATCTCGTCAAGAGCTCCCTTCAAACCAAAACCCGAAGCGAAATTGATTTTGCCGCTGACCCCGACTTCATCCACCTGCAGATAAATCAAGACTCCGCGATCTCCAGGGACTCGCCGGATGAATTCGGAGAACGCAACTCTGGCGTTTTCCTCAAAAGAATTCAGAGATTCTTTCTTTTCGGTACGAATCAAAAAGACAATTCCCAACTCAACCTGAAGCTCATGACTCAAGAGCTCCACACTCTCCCGAGTGGTCTCAAGAAGCAAATTGGCATTATCCTGAACGTAAACACCGGCCCTGACTGATGTAAAAGCCATCAGCAGCAGAAGAAACTTCAGAATCAATTGAATTCGGGTAGTCATCGTCTGTACTCAACTCCCTCAAATTTCCGAGTCAAAGTACAAAACCATGGAGCAGTGAGGACATTTCTCAACTTGTCCTCCATGTCGAATGGATTCAAAAATATTGCCACTCAATTGCATTCTACAAACTGGACAATGATCTTCGGTCATTGCGCAAACAACCCTCTTGTTAGGGTCTCTGGAGCGCACTTTCTCGTAAACTTCCAGGACTTCGGAGGGCAGTCCGTCCAGGCAAAGCGGTCGACTTTCCAGACATCCTTTCAAATCTCGCTGCCAGGACTGATGCTGATTACTCAGGGACTCAACTTCTTTTTCAATCTCCAGCAAACGCTTCTTTGAGTTTTGTTCATATTCCTGATACTGCCTTTGAAACTCTTCCATGGTCTCACTGGCCATCAACCAGTTCTCTTCCTGCTCTTCCAGCTGCGCCTCGATACTTTGGATTCGGCTGTCAATTGTATCAAGCATCTTTTGATTGGCGGCATTCATTCGCTGAGCCTGAGCCTTTTCCAATTTAGAGTTACTCTCCTTGAGTTCGAGGTCCAGATTGCGAACTTTCAACTCATTTTCCTGAAGTCGGTCAGCCCTGTCCTTGAGGGATTTCTCAAGACTTTCACGCTCTTGCTGCAAGTCTTTGACTGACTGGGAAGCCTTTTTGATATCAAGTGTCAGATGGAAAACCTGTTGATCCAACTCATCAATAGCTTTCAGTTTCTCTAGCATCGAGGTCCTTTCTAAAACAATCGGGGAAGTCAATCTGGCTTCCCTTCAAGAACTGCACAGCTTAAACTATAGAAGGACTTTGCTCAAGGTTACCCTTGCTGATCGGGGAACAATCTACCTTCTCTTTTTGTCTCATTCTCATGTGTGAATATTTGCGTGTTTGCCCGCAAGGCGCATTTGGCTTTAAAATGTGGCCCGGTTAAAGGACAAATCAGTGAGCTGTCAGTGAAGAGAAATACCCGTCGCAAAGGATTTATAATTTTTGCCGTCATCGGCATTCTTGGCATCCTTGGGCTTGCCCTTTTTTCTTTGAGCTGGGTAAGCAGGCAGCAGAATGTGCAATCCCACAAGACCTACTACAATGAAGTCGCCCTGAATCTTGCCGAAGCGGGAACAAGGCTATTCGCTTCAGCAATGCGCAGGGGAATTCAGACCCCGACCCCACTGGAGCTAAAGTCAATAGTCACCAATGGTGACTTTGAAAAGAACTTTTACGCGTTCTTCCTGCAAAATGCTGATCACTTCAATGGCCCTGAGGGTGAAGCAGAGTTCAACGATTCATTGCTTCGCAGTTATTTTGACAAATCCATCCTTGATGTGGAGAAAAATCTTCTGGCGCGCTATCCCACAGCGGAAATTGAATACACACTTGTCACACGGGCCCTGCCACTATACAAAGACGACATTATCAAGGATCAAGTTCCCAAATTACTTGAGATGAGACTCATAGCCTCAGCCCATTACCGGGGCTCTCAAGCTGCCTTCGAAATTCACAAAAAACTGAAATTGTACTCCCTTCTCACCCCCCTGCTTTCAAAGTTTACCCTCTATCACAAGGAAGGCATCGGTAGGCGCTACAACAAGTTCAAAGGAAATCTGATCGGGCAACCTGCTCTCAGTCCCAGCGGCAGGCCTCAGAGCCCTTACCTCTTTCCACTCGTGCTGTTTAATGGTCCTTTGAACAACAACTCTCCGATTCCTCCTGACTCGCTCCTTCTGCGTGGAGCTGGTGGACAGGACCCCTCCAGTTTCGACATTCTGGCCAGCCCCTCCAAAGTCGAAGAGTCACGCGATGCAATCCTTCGGCGTGGATTTTTATATTTTGGTCCTGGCCAGGAAAAGGACAATGTCCTAAACCTCACCTCGGGGGCCTATGATGAAGATTCCCTCTTCGGAGGTTTTGGTGAATATTTCAACCTCTTCAACATCCACTTACCCGGAGGTGCTCAGACTTTTCCGGCATTGCTCACGGATGTTCCAGATTTTTTCCAGCAAGCCTATGAGGTGGAAAATCGTTTTGACGATCAACCACCAGAAATGAGCGTAGGAACTGTTCATCTGAGAGCTCTCTACGAGGGCTACTACACTCCTGATGCAACAAATGGGAATCAACAAACCCCTGACAGCCTGATAACCGACGGTTCCTATCATCACTTCAGCTCCCTGATTCATCCCTTCGGCACCAATGAAGCCCCTTCTCGGGCATACACTGTAGGAGCTGCACACAGAGCCTTTGCCAGAATCACATCTGTGGGACTCGATCGAATCGAAAACAATCAGGATGAGGGCCAGCAAAGCGCTTGCTTTGGCTATCCAACAGATCCAAGAGACGGCACCGTCACCTATCTTATGCAAACCAACGAAAATGGCTTCCTCAATCCCATTCCCGATATCACTTTGCGTTCCATCAATTTAAATCCTGAAAATCTAAACAAGGAGCACATTATTAACCAGCAACGAGTTGATTGCCCGGAAGAGCCAAGAACCATGCGACTCGGAGGGGAATTCAGCTACCCAAACATGTTTGAAGACTATGAAAATTATGAGCGATATATGTCTGCGGTTCAATATGTACCCATGAATCATATGCTTGATTACGCCCACTACTCCCACGCTTTTATTCCACCCAACGCTCACCCTTCTTTTCAGGAATTCATGTTTGAACCTCGAAACAAAGACCGCTTGATGGATTTGCCTGATATAGACACGGAGGCCTGGCCACTTCCAGAGTCACCACTTCACAAGAAAGATCAGCTCTACCTGGAGGGTTCACCGGACAGCTTTCAACCGGACCAGTGGATTCAAGCCCATCATTTTTTCAAAGTGGATAGCAGGAAACAATTTGAGGAAACAGGCTTTTTGAATGACAACGGAACCTCCTACTCTCTCGACGGGAGAGGTCACCACATTCTTCTTCTGGGAGACCTGGTACTCGACAAACCCGTCGATCTTCAAAATGATGTGAGTCTGTTTGTTACCGGACAGTGTATTTTGCCACCTGTTCGAGGTAGTTTTTATGCCAGCTTCCATTGCCAGGAAGTCGGTCTGGCCAATCCTACCAATCTTCGCGATCCCCAGTGGGAGGCCCACCTCAACAGTCGCTCCAAAATCTACAAAGTCGATCCGTCCATGCCTGTCTATGTCTTTGGGTCGGTCGCCGCATCTCGAATCGATTTCAGCTTCTTTGAAGCCCCCAGTGTTTTTCATTATCTCGCCGAGTTCTCACCACTCGAACCAGACCAGGCATTCTTCTACAGAGTTGCGCTCGACGATCACAAATTTGGCTCATTTCGGAGGATGCAGTGAGAAATCGGGGATTCTCTTTCATCGAAGTCATGGTGGCCAGCATGCTGACTATTTTACTTATGGGACCGCTGGTCGCACTTTTTCGCCAGAGCAATCAGGAAACCCAGCAATCTCTGGATGAACTTTTAGCGATGATGTACGCTCGAGAGACGGTAGAGCACTTTCAAACAATAATCGACTCTGCTCACCACAGTCAGCGAGTTCCCATCGGTAACCACAAGGACACTGGCTGGGTTGACTTTTCTCAGGCAGGCGCTAACACTTTCTTGTTCGGGAAACGAAAGATTGCTGATCATAACGAACGTTTAATCAAGGCCCGCTCTTTGGTCTTCCTGCGCCCCATTCCTCCAAACTACCGGAGGCTTGTGCGTTTCTATCCATCCAATGCGGGCTCACCAGATCGTTATCTCCCGGATCCTCATCTCTACACATTGGATGTTCGAATCGAATGGAAAACACTCACATCCCAACACTTCAATCGTTCGGTCGAACTGACATTACTGATTGATCGCAATGAGGTCACCCCCAGATGAGAGCTTATCCATTCAGAAATAGAGCTTTTACCTTGATCGAAGCACTCTTTAGCGTCGGAATTGCCGGTGTCGTTCTAACCCTTCTCTTTGGCTACTTCACTCAAAGCGTGAAAAGCGTTGCTCACAACGAAGACACTTTGGAAACAATTCGTGAAATCAACAAACTCACAACCCAGCTTAGAAGGGACTTATATCAAGTCGCTCCTTATTCCAGTGCGGGGGGAGCCCCCATAGATCTTCGCTATGCACCTACACAGTTTAATCTTAAGGATCGTTATTACAGGACAGCGGTCAGAACCATCCACCAGGGTGGAATTGATGATGTCGCCACCAATGAAACAGTGGTTCGGTTTCGACTATTAGAGACAAAAGATGGAGTCAAAATCTATGAACGCAAGGCCACCATGGATCCTTTCTTTGATCGACCAGTCCAGTTCAATGAGACCCTGCCAATCGCCGATGGAATAGTTGGAGTAACCAGAGAGGTCAAGCCTCCGGAAGGATTTGGAGAATTTGGACAAGAGTTTCGAACCAGTCTTGTAAAGGTCGCTGAAGTCTATCTGCACATACCGCAGGCAGACAATCGTCTGATTTTCTACCGATTCTATCCACCGCCCTATTCTTTCGTCAGGCGCTACACCAGAAATATCAAGGGGGAGGAGATTCTTCTCGACGAATTTGCCAAACGAAGAGGAACCGGTAGATTACAGGCGTTCTCCATAAGCCCGGTCTTTCAATATGTGAAATACAATCCCAAACCTCTTGAAGGAGCCGTGATTGAATACAATAGATTCTGGAGTGAGGTTGATCTGATATTTTCTGGTGAAACCAAAGGAACAGGCCCTGAAAGCCGAAAGATACCTGTACAATTTAAAGTAGAAAATTCCTATTTGAACTCAAACAAGTGGAAAGAAGGAATGTTCCAATGAGGACTTTGCAAGAAAGCGCGCAAGTATTACTGGATCAGGAAGCACAACCTGAGCAGAGTCTCCTTTTTCTCAAAGAGGCCTCAAAGACTCTAAGTCATTTCTTGCAATATTTCGTGGAGAAAGATGAGCTCAACGAATCACTTTGCACTGAAATTCTCAACGGCTTTCGAAACTCGGTAAAGAAAAACTCCAAACTCCCCAAAAATGTCAGCTTTACCTTACTCAGCGCAGCTCTTTCACTTCTTAAGAAACGTGAGTATGACCTCGAACTCCTTCAGAAGGTCAACGACATGCTTTATGAGGAAGTCATCCATCAACCCCTCCCTGATTCATTGCTCGATCCTGATCAGATTCCCTCAGCTCAGGATTTGCTTCGCATCCGAAACGCCCAATGGAATTCCAGCACCCGATTTCTTATGGATCTTTTATGTCAGGAAGGTTTGAGTAGCGAAGAAGTCGCGAAGCTTTTAAAACTTTCTTCCAATGTTCTCGAAGCCCATTTATTTACCCTCTTCCATCGACTTATAGGAGAAGTGCCAGTCCCGGAAGATACAGTGGATGAGCTCCAGGCAATCCAGGACATGCTCGCTTCAAAACTTTCACGGATGGATTCCAACCCCTTCTCCCAAAGACTGGCAGTCCTCAAGGGTTTTCTGAGTCTGGAAATCCGCTCACAGCTATCCAGAGAGAGCTTGCAGATCCTGTGCAAAAGCTGGCATCCGGAATACGAAATCAAAGAAGAAGACACCAGCAGCAGTCCCTCTGATTCAGTGATTGATAAAATCCGCAAACAAAATCATCAGAGAGTCCATGAAGAAAAGCAGGCTGCAGAGCAGGATGTCGCCGAATACCTCGGCACAGTAAACCCCGAGTCATTACCCAAAGCCAACGAAGACATCATAAAGTATGCGAAGATGGCCATACCCGTCCTCGCTTTTTTCTTTTTGTTCACGACCTACAAAACATTGAATCCGGAAGTTCGCGAAGAAGTTGTTCAGGACAATGTGGCAGTCATTTCACTGGAAGACTTCAACAAGCAAAACCAGGAGATATTGGGGGAATTCACCCAGGACGATTTGAAAACTCCTGTTTATCCTTATCAAACTTACAGCAGCAGCTCTGATTCGATGGAAGTGGAGTTAAAAAACGGAGTGCTACTTGAGTTGGAGCCTTACACCAGCGTCACTTTCACTTCCATGAGCGACTTGCAACTGGTTCGTGGGAAAATAATCATCCATCTAAATAAAAACAAACTTCAGGCTCTTTGTATGCACGGCCGGGTCGAAGCCCAGGAGGGTGTGATTCATCTCGCCAACTGGAGCCCCGAATACACAATCGCGGGAGTTTTCAAGGGAAGCCTGATTGCCTTTGACCAATTTTCCCAGAAATTTGAACTCAGTTCTGGTCAGCAAGTTCGACTTGGAGTTCAATCCAGCTCCAGTAAGTCATTGGTTGAGGAATTTAACTCTCAGAGTTTTTTAAGACCAGGTTTAAAACCTCGCTCAACTATGAAGGCACAATACTCCGGTCATAGAACTGACTATCAGGACCGACTGACCGAAGAGGAAGTTCTCCAGCTCTTGCCAAGCAATGAAGAAATCTCGACCAAGCCGGAACAGGTTCAAAAGGATTTCTTTCAGAAACTTTGATCTGGAACCCGAATTCTTCGTCTTAAGCGTAGCAATTCCCTTACTTTATCCGTCTCCAAACTCAACTTTTTGGATTTGCCCCTCCTAAAGTTCTCCCAATCCGGTTAAAATAAGCTGCTGGTTTTGCCTTACAGAGTCGCACAATGGAAATATTTTTAGTTTTTTCATTATTTTTTAAATCCTATTCGTACGATTCAATAAGGTAATAGTAAGCTTAGAAACCTCATCTGATAGTGAAAGAGGATTAGTTTTTCCCGGTCAGGATTCTTTCTTATGCCAGAAACTACAGATAGTGAAATCCGGAGACTCTTCAAAGAAGCTGAGGCGAAAGCTGAGGAGTGGGGCATGCCGGAGGACTCCTCCGGAGCGGACATGGAAAATGTCGATGATGACTACATGAACTCACTCAATAGTGACGAAGAAGATGCAGAGGAAAGTGCGCAAGCCTCAAAAGAAGAGAGCACTAAAGCGCCTAAAGAAGAGGAAAAGAAAGTCGAAGCAGAAGAGAAAAAAGACGACGATAGTAGTGGAATCCTTGATCAGGACTCCACAGCTGACCTTGTCGCCCAAACTCAGGCTGCGAAAGAAAGCCAGGAGGCTGCGAAATCTGCCGAGGAGCCTGCGGAAAGCCCAGCTGAAGAGGATTCTGGAGGCGTCATTTCCCAGGATCAAATTGATAGCCTGGTGGCCGACGCAAAGAATAAACCAGCTGAGGAAGAGCCAGAAAGTGACGATGACAAGGCCATTATGAGCCAGGATGAAATTGGTGACCTGGTCTCCAAGGTTCAAGCAGAGAAGGCTGAAGCAGAAGAGAGTGTAGCTGCTGAGGAGAGCGTTGCTACACAAGAAGCCCCTTCTGAACAGCCAGCTGAAGGAGAAGGGGCGGGAATCATGACCCAGGCTGAAATAGAAGCTATGATGGGTCTTGCGGGCGACGCTGCTCCAGCTCAGGAAGAGGCCCCTGCGGAGGCAGTCGAAACTGCTGAGGCTCCACAGGCTGCTCCCCCAGCGGCTGAAGAGATCCAACCAACTGCATCCGGTGATGGCTTGATGAACCAGGATGAAATCGCGCAGCTCATCGAAAGACAAAAGCAAGAACAGCAGAAGAAGGCTCAATCCTTCAATGATGATGATATAGCCGCACTGTTTAACAACGCGGCCGGTGGAGCCCCGCCTGCCAATCAGATGAATGGACAGGTACCACAACCAACTCCTGAGCAAAAACAGGCCATGTGGGACAGCAAGGTAACCAATGTCCCACCTCCCGTTGGAAATGTTCAAGATCCTACCGGAAGTGCTATTCCTCCAGAGGAATTGCAAGCGCTTTTACAGCCGGGCTCAAAACCTCCAGCTCAGGCTGATCCGAGTGATGGAGTTTTGAATCAGGATCAGATTCAAGCCATGCTTCAGCAGGGTTCTCCCGTGCAAGCCGCCCAAGCCAATGCACCTGCAGCGGGAATGGGCTCAGCAGGAGGGTCTCCCGGATTGGCAGACTTAATCTCCAAAACAGATGCTATCTCCAAAACTCTTGGAGTTGCACCCGAGGAAAGCCCTGCACCACCCGTGCATCAAGGATCTAACCAAACCCAGGGACAAATGTCACAAAGTCCTCAGGCAGATACTCAGTTCCAGGTTCCGCCTCCAAAAGCCGGTCAAGACGGTCGGCTCCCCTTGGGGAAAGGCTCTAACAAGGCTCCTGTGGAAATGAAAAAATCCAATACCAAGACTTTGGGTATGGCAGCTGCAGTACTAATCCTTCTGGGAGGTGGAGGCTACTATTTCCTGGGCATGTCTGATCAGAACCTGAAAAATCTTGAAAATCCTTCAATGGCCTGGGAATGGGAAGCCAACGAAAACAAAAAATCCAGCGCCAAGTTTCGAGTTTATCCTCCCAAGTCATCAATAATCGTTAGCCATATCAGCAAGGCTAGCGCCAAGGACCTGGTAAAAATCAATGCGGATTTAATCAAAGCCGCCTACGAAAAGAGAAAATCTGCGGGCAAAATCAAAGACTTTGTTCCCAAGCAAGAAGTGCGCTATTTAAGGGCCCCTGGTGTCAACGACCTGAAGATGTATCAATTCGAATATGCTTTTCAGAATTTATCTGATCAGGCAATCATCAAAAAGACTGTGTACTTTCCTCATGAAGAAGGCTTGTACAAACTGGACTTCACGACAACCGCAGAATCCCTGGATTCACCCTCCGACGGAGAAGACTGGATTCGTCTGGACAATATTTTCAAGCAGGTCTTTGGCTTGAGCGAATCCCCCAAGAAGAATCAGGCTTACCTCAATCAGGACAACACAGCATTTGAGAAGGCTTCTCGATTCTTTGCCAACAAGGCAAATCCTCCCAAAGAAACCCCTGAGACCAACTAATCCTGCCACTCAAGATCAAGTTCCTTAAACAGGGCACGCACAAAACTCTCCCCAAAACTCCTGAGAAGAGCCTCCTTTTCAAACTCAACGAGATGTGGCCCTTTACCCCATGAGCTGGAGCACAGGTTTCTCTTCTCTACGGTCAAAACTTCGTAGAACTCTGTTTTCTTGTGAAGCAGTGGAAAAAGATGACAGGACTTTGGCTTGCGCAGACTGATTTTGCCTTCTTCAAACAACTGCTCAAGCACACAGCCCAAAATTCCGTCATCCCCCTGGGTTAAATAAACACAGGGACCCTCTTCGTAAAGAAGCGGGGTATACTGCTTTTCCCCTTCTCTGAACACAGGACCCTCAGTGGTTACAATCTGTCGGGAGGCTGGGGTCAATCTGTCAAGAACGGCCTCTGGTAGTTCTTCGAGCTCACGCGCCTCCTCTTCAGTCAGAGGACCTCCCCGATCACCTTCCACGCAGCACTTTCCCTTACATTGGGACAGCTGGCAGGAGAATTTAGCCTCTTTGACAGTCTCGGCTATCATCACATCTTCCACGAAAAACATGACTACAATTTTGGCACCAGATTTGCAAACTGTAAAGAAACAGTAAAGAAGAGTTAAAGAAATAAGGTTTGAAAGCACAAAGCCCCTGGAGTGGAAAACCCAAGAGCATTCAGCAGGGATTCCCGGGGGCATTGCAAAAGTGCAAAAAGAGACCACAAGCGCCCTTTTTTGCTCGCCGGGGGTGTGATAGTATGAGTGGTTTCAGTTTGAATCGCAGCTTTTGCTGTTAGCGAAGGAGGTCGCTGTGAAAATCATCATTACCGGAAAAAATATCGAACTCACACCTTCTCTTAAAGACTTTGTCGAAAAGAAAATGGACTCAATACGAGCGTTTGTGGAGCACCTCCAGGAAATCGACGTTACCTTGTCCGTTGACAAGACCAAGAGCCAGGGAACTCTGCATACAGCAGAAGTTACAATTTGGGCCAAGGGGATCAACTTTCGTGCTTCTCATTCCCATCCTGACATGTATGCCGCCATCGACTTGATCCTGGACAAGCTGCAAAAGCAGATTACGAAATACAAGGACAAGATCAAGGGTAAGAAACGAGGCAAAAGCTCACGCAAGGATGCCAATTTCAAGCATCAGGTTTTTGCCCTGGCCCACGAGGAAGAGCCAGTGGATCTTGCGGCAATGGAAGTTGCTGCTGAAGTCGTGGAAGCCGACACTCGGGAAGAAGAGCCCAAAGTCATTCGCAGTAATCAATTCTACACCAAGCCCATGTTTGTAGGAGAGGCTGCAGACCAGCTTCGATATCTCCAGCAGGAGTTTATCGTTTTCTCAAATGCGGAAACCGGTGAGGTCAATGTTGTCTATCGACGAAATGATGGAAACATTGGTTTGATCGAACCACACGGCGCTTGAAGCCACACATACAATATTTAATCAAGGGGACCTCGGGGTCCCCTTGAGTCCTTTTCACGGGATGTGAGACAAAGTTGAATTAGCAGGAACACAGAAATGATCATTGAAGCAATCAAATCTTTTTTACCGAAAACATACAACGACAGGCAAATCCGAAAACTGCAACTCATCGCTGATGAAGTGGATGCCCTTGAATCTGACATGCAAAAGATGTCTGACGATGAGTTGAAGCAACAGACTGATAGGCTGAGAGAAAAAGTCAAAGAGCAGATGGATTACGGAATGACGGAGATGGATGCCCTGGAGTTCATCCTGCCAGAAGCCTTCGCCACTGTTCGCGAAACGGCAAGTCGTATTCTTGGTGAAAGACACTACAACTGTCAGCTCATCGGCGGGGTTGCCATGTTTCGGGGAAACATTGTGGAAATGAGAACCGGAGAAGGAAAGACTCTTGTTTCAACCCTTCCTGTTTATTTGCATGCCCTTACCGGCAAAGGTGTTCATGTGGTCACAGTCAACGACTACCTTGCCAAAAGAGATAGTGAGTGGATGGGTCAGGTTCACCGATTTCTGGGGCTTTCAGTGGGCTTGATCTACAGCGGTCAGGGCACTCAGGAGAAAGCTGAAGCCTACGCCTGTGATATTACCTATGGCACCAATAACGAATACGGCTTTGACTATCTTCGAGACAACATGGCAACTCACAAGGAAGAGATGGTACAAAGACGCAACTTTTGTATTATTGACGAGGTGGACAGTGTCCTGATTGACGAAGCGCGAACGCCTCTCATCATATCCGGTGCTGCTGAACGCAACACTGAGCTTTATATCAAGGCTGCCGGATGGGTGCAATTGATGACTCGGGAAAAAGATTATACCGTCGATGAAAAAGCACATAGTGTTTATATGACCGATGAGGGTATCGCCACGGCAGAAAAAGTTGCCGGACTGGAAAACCTGTACGCACCCGAAAATCTCAAACACCTGCATCATATGGAAGCCGCCCTCAAGGCCAAGGAGCTCTTCAAACGAGACATTCAGTATGTCGTTCAAAATGGTGAAGTGATCATCATTGACGAGTTTACAGGTCGCCTGATGCCTGGAAGACGATACTCTGACGGACTTCATGGAGCTATTGAGGCCAAGGAAAACGTCCCTGTGGCCTCAGAAAGTTTAACTCTCGCCCAGATCACCTTTCAAAACTACTTTCGTCTGTATAATACACTGTCCGGGATGACCGGTACGGCCATGACAGAGGTGAAAGAATTTGCTGAAATTTATGATCTTGATTGTATTCAAATCCCGACGAACAAGGCCATCGCAAGAGAAGACAAACCTGATCTCATCTTCAAGACCAAGCAGGAAAAGTACGAAGCTATCGTAACCACTGTGAAGGAACTCAATGCAAATGGACAACCGGTACTGATCGGGACCATAAGCATTGAAAACTCGGAAGATCTCGCCAATGCCATGAAAGCCGCGGGCCTCGAATGTCAGGTTCTCAACGCCAAATATCATGAAATGGAAGCTGATATCGTCGCTCAGGCAGGTCAAAAGGGTATGATCACAATTGCTACCAATATGGCTGGTCGTGGTACCGACATTAAGCTCGGTGAAGGAGTTGCTGACTGTGGAGGACTCTACATTATTGGTTCCGAACGACATGAATCCAGACGTATCGACAACCAGCTCAGAGGTCGTGCCGGACGTCAAGGGGACCCTGGTACATCCCAGTTTTATCTTTCTCTTGAAGATGATCTGATGAGAATCTTTGGGGGTGACTCCCTTATGGGTATGGCGAACTTCCTGAACTGGGAATATGGAGAAGTCATCGACTCCCGAATGGTGACCAAAGCTTTGGAAAACGCCCAAAGAAGAGTGGAGACAATGCACTTTGAGGCTAGAAAGCACATTCTCAAGTATGACAATGTAATGAATGAGCATAGAAAAATTATCTACGAACAAAGAGCGAAGGCTCTCTCTGAGGAAGATTTGCGTGAAGACATTGAATTCATGCTGGAAAAGGTCGTTGAGGATTCGGTAAAATCCTATGTTCATGAAGAAATCCCACAGGAAAACTGGGATTTTGAGGAATTGTCCTATCGCCTGAAGGACAGCTTCCTTTACGCACTTCCCGAGCAGCACACGCAAAAATCTCCCAAGGATTTACGTCAGGCAATTTTCACAGACCTGAAGACTATCTACGAAGACAAAGAGTCCAGGCTCGGGCCCGAGTTTACGAGGCATATCGAGAAAGCGATTTTACTTCAAACTGTGGATACAAGCTGGAAAGAGCATCTTACGACCATGGAGCACCTCAAGGAAGGTATCGGGCTTCGGGGCTACGGTCAAAGAGATCCTTTGGTTGAATACAAGCTCGAGGCGACTGACCTTTTCAATGACATGATTCGCAGAATCAAGGAAGAGACAATTTCACTACTATTCAAACTCGAATTCAACCCGGAGCAGGAGCTTGAAGTTGAGCGAGAGGAAGAGCTGCGCTACAGCTCTACTGAAGAGGAAATGCAAGAGCTTGAGGAACAGAAGGAAGCCAAGCTCCAACCAATTAAAAAGGAAAAGATTGGTCGAAATGATCCATGCCCCTGTGGAAGCGGCAAAAAGTTCAAGAAGTGCCACGGTCAATAAGAAGGTTTTTTAGGAATGAGTGATCTAGTCCATCAAATAGAGTATGAACTCAAGGAGTCGCTGGAGAGGTTTGATTCCATCGAATCCATCATCAATCCTACCAGTCTACAAACCGAGATTGACGGAATTGAAGAAGAGATCTCCCAAAATCCTTCGATTTGGGACGATCCGAAAGCGGCTGGAGAGTTGAACAAAAACCTGACTCGAAAGAAGCAGGATCTGGCTCAATATGATGAACTGAAAGAAGAGAAAGAAGCTGTATTGTTTTCTCTGGAGCTATACAAGGAAGACAACGATCAAAGTCTTCTCGAAGAAATCCAGGCCTCTTATGATTCTTTTCTCGAGAAGCTGAATCGGGCCAATTTGAAGTTTCTACTCAATGGTGAGTTTGACGACAGCAATTGTATTTTAACAATTCACCCCGGAGCAGGTGGCACTGAAAGTTGTGACTGGGCTGGAATGCTTCACAGAATGTACCTGCGATGGGCAGAGCGTATGGGCTACAAGGTTCAGGAGCTTGATTTTCAACCTGGTGATGTTGCCGGAGTGAAGTCCGTTACCCTCAACATACAGGGCGACTTTGCCTATGGCTACCTTCGCAGCGAAGCTGGAGTCCACCGCTTGGTTAGAATCTCCCCTTTTGACAGTTCCGCCAGGCGTCATACCTCCTTTGCCAGCGTTGATGTAGCTCCGGAAGTGGATGACGAAATCGATATTGATATCCAGGACAAGGACCTCAGAATCGATACATTTTGCTCCAGTGGTGCCGGTGGACAGTCTGTGAATACAACCTACAGTGCAGTCCGAATTACCCACATACCGACCAATATCGTAGTGAATTGTCAAAACGAGAGATCTCAGCTGCACAACCGCCAAACAGCCATGAAGATTCTGCAAAGTAGGCTCGTCCAACTTGAATTGCAAAAGAGAGAAGAAGAAGCCATGAAAAATCAGGCGGAAAAGATGGAGATTGGCTGGGGCTCACAGATTCGCTCCTATGTCCTGCACCCCTATCAGATGGTCAAGGATCATCGAACCAACTGCGAAACTTCCCAAACAGACAAAGTTCTGGATGGTACTCTTGAAGACATGATTCTTGAATATCTCAAGTGGATTAACGGCTAGGGTCCCGGCCCAACGGAAAGTCCAGGGAAAATCCGGATTGAGAGCTCGCCATTGGATGACTGATTTCGTTGCTGAAAGCCTCAATATCACCAAAGGATTAATTGCAGACTACCGTAAACAAGAAGTTTAACTGTCTTTAGCTTCTTCCTCAATGTCTTCAACTCCATCAAAGCCACCCGCAAGAAATTCTACTTTTCTTCTGTGGAAATAGTCCTCGACCAGCTTTTGCAAGGCGTTGAGGTCACATTCATCTTTTGACAGGAAGTCTTCGATACCAAGGTCATTGAACTCTTTGATGTAGTCAACTTCCGGGAATGCAGTAAGAACGATAATACCAACTTCGGAGTTGCGACTTCTCAAGCTTTTGAGAAATTCTCGACCATTCATCTCAGGCATGTGTATGTCAGTCAGAACAAGATCATAATCAGTCGAATCCATCATCTGCAGGGCGATTCGCCCGTTGCGTGCCAGCTCTGCATCCGTATCTTCATTATCCGACAGGGCATCACTAAGCAACTGCGCAAACAACTTCTCATCTTCAACAATCAGAATCTTTTTCATCACTCACCTCAAATCTTCAAGCTTGAGAATATGCGGTCAGTATAACCATTAACTCAAGAGATGGACAAGACATTGATTTCTGCATCTGTTAGTACATGCAAAGGCTCACAAAAGTCAAGCATCCGTCCTTATCAGCCGACTATTGTAATATCGGAGGAAGACATGGAATATCTGAAACAAGTCATTGTTGAAAGTGAAGCAGCTCACTTCAGAGCAAATCCCGCTCCAAAACTCAAACTTATTCAAGAAAATGAAAATGTACTCGATTTTCGGGAGTTCGAGAGTCACCTTCAATCCATGCTGAAACGATTCTTGAGGATTTTGCAGACTCATCAGGAGTTTAAACTCGAAAGACCCGAAGCCTTTGGCTTCCAGTTTATGAAATGCTTATTGCAGGAACAGGCTGAGTTCGTTCTGGAGAGAAAGCGACAGCAGCAAAGACTACACAGTGATCAGGTTCGAAGGTTGAACAATCTGCTAAGTTCCGATGCCACTCTGGCTTATTTCCGACAAGGTGCCCAACTGGGTTTGATCCTGGAGCAGGAAGAACCTCTCCCTGATAGCGAGCTATTTTATCTATGTGAAACAGAGCGACCTCCACTGGCAGGGACACTTAGGGACAGCTTCTTCGAACGAACTGCAATGAGCCTTCTCCAGGAGCAAGAGAACAAACTTGCCAAATTCAAGAGCGATCGAAAGAAGAAAGCTCTGGGAATCGTCTCCTCTTTCTTATTGCCCCTCTACTGGCTCACCCAAATTTAGAAGAGCCTTTCTTCTTCTTGAATGCCAAATCAGGAAAGCCAGTGGTGCCAGGGCGAAACTAACCACAGCCAGTGTGAGCCATGGTAGAGAAGTAAGCGGATAATGGCGCAACAGGAAGCCACCCAAAAAAGGGCTGAGTGTGGACGCTGTAAAAAACAAAGAATCCATCAAACCAAAGCCAATCGCCCTGTCCTTTTCGCTGGTGTAGTTTGCTATCGCTCCATTGGCACTAATGGCAATCAGAGGATAGATTGGTATGAGGTAGATCAAACCCACCAGAAACTTGTCTGAAAGTACACCCAGCAGACCAAACATGGAAAGGTAAATCCCGAGAGACACAGCCAGCAGCCATTCGCTTCCCTTGCTGTCGAGCAATCTCCCGGCCAGAGGATAGGCTATTGTTCCAAGTACGGTGCAAAACAGCATCACATACCCCAGAAGCATCTCCGAAGCTCCCAAGACTTCGATATAGTATCTGCTGAAGTAAAAAAAGAACATGGTGCTGCCAATCTCTGCCAGCAAGATGACAGCAAACAAGGCTAATAACCTTTTACGCTTCAAGACCCTCGCATAACCACTCAAGTCATTACTCTGGATATGCTCCCAGCTCAATCCTGAAATCTGACGTGGAAACTTCCAAAACAAGATTGCAATACAAATCAAATTGAAAGAGAGGATAACCAGACTAAGCTTTTGATACTCTCCCACACCGATTGTGGCTTGCATCCCGAAGTAGCTCGCACACAAAAAACTGCAAAACCCCCAACCAACCGACTCATAGGCATATAACTTACCCAGGGACTCCCCCTTATCGTCTGGATTAAGAAGCGTAGTCAGTGTTTGAGCACTTGGAAAAATACCCGATTGAAAGAACCCCTGGAAAAACAGTACCCACAGAAAATAGCGATAATCCAGAGCTAAACTGAAAGCTGCCAGGATTGGCAAATAGGAAAAGGAAAAGAGTAAAACAAAGAGACGAAACCGATCCTTGCGCAAACAAAGGGCTCCCCAAAAATTCTGCCCCAGGATGGCCCCCAGACCGGGAATCCCGACGAGCAAGCTGATAGCACTCACGGACTCCAGCCCCAGTTTCGGCAGATAAAGTGGTCCGTAAAGGAAGTAGAAAGCGAAGTTCCAACCCATCAGAAAAAAACAAAGGAAGTACAATTGGAGAACCGGGTTTTCATCCCACAAATGAGCTTTACAAAAGCCCGTAATCCAATTTTTTACTCCAGTCATGACAAGAAGCCTCTTTTCCCGCGCTGTCCTGCACTATCAGCTAAACGGCATGGTTTTCATGAAGATTCATTGTAGATATGATGGGACCCAAGTCAATCATTTCCAAGCACAAGGCGGAAACTATGCCCTCTCCATTTGACCCCAATCCATTCGATGATCCAACCAAGTCAGTAGACTTCTATCGAGACCCTATCCACAACTATCTTGCCTACACGGTAGGTGGTCCCGATGAAATTACCGAAAAGACTCTGATCACCAATCGATGGATTCAAAGACTGAGAAGGATTTTCCAGTTGCAGTGTGCCTGGCTTGTCTACCCAGGAGCCAAGCACTCCCGATTCCTGCATGTGATGGGCGTGATGCATCTGGCTGGAAAATTTGCCGCTCATCTCTATGGCAGCTATGCCAAAAATATTGGAACCAAAGACCTCCCTTCTCGAGAATACGTCGTAGAAACCTGTCGCCTTGCAGGTCTTCTTCATGATGTAGGTCATGGCCCTATGGGTCACACCCTGGATGAAATTTATGCCAAAAATGGCTACGCCTGCACACATGAAGACATCGGACGAAAAATTATCTTTGAGGAACTCAAACCAATTCTGGAGGGTATCAAGCGCAGTCCTAACGGTCCCTTTGAAGGAAAACTCGATGTAGAGATTATTGCTGATATGATCAAACTACCCAAAGGAAAGCAGCACAAAACCAAATGGGCGGAAGTATTTTCCAAACTCATCAATGGTCTTTACTGCGTGGATATTCTGGACTATCTCATGCGTGACAGTCACTTTTGTGGTACGGCAGAGTATGGAACGGTGGATGTGGATCGATTCATGGTCTCTACATTCGCCAGCAAAGAAGCAGGATTCACCTTGCACAAAGGTTGTTTGAGCGCTCTCAAGTCTTTCATTTATTCCCGTTCATTTATGTATGAAAACATCTATTATCACCACAAAGTAAGGGCCTTTGACTTCTCCTTTGAGGAATTGTTTCGTAAGTCCTGGGGGCATTTGGGGGTGGGCAACCCCATGGAAGATCTGGAGCCATTTTACAGGCTTGATGACTACATCCTGTACAGCATTCCCAACCTATGGCGTGACGATGCCAATGAGGAAAAGAAACAGATTGCTCTGGACTGGGATATGATTCTCAACAAGAATGTGACCTGGAAGTGCGTCTATGAGATGCAATACTTCCCCAAGGATTCATTGAGTAAACTCTTTGACCCACGTGACGTTGAAGAGAAGATGAAAAATCTCATCTATTCCGAGCTTGATGAGTCCGTTGAGATTCGAATCGACATCCCCTATCTCTCTCTTCGCCCGGAAAATTTCGCCAGAGACAGTAGCAAACAAATCAGCGTTTACGATCCACAAACCGGATCTTACGACAGTCTTCCATTGGAGAGGCTCTATAACGAGATTCCCTTTCGAATGGTCATGATCCGGGTCTACACTCATGCCAATGAGGATTTTGACGAAGTGAAAAAGGCGGTCCTGAAAGCTTTGGATGCTGACAGCTATCAGGCAAAAACTTCCTTTTAAGGACTAATCTTTTTTCGGGATTCTGCCGATGGTATAACTGGTATGGTGCGCTTTCCTGCAATTTTTCCAGGGTGGACTCAGCTGCTGGAAGGCGATGAGTTTTGGCAAATAGCCAGGGAGCAAAAATGCAACAACTACCAGGTACATCAGCTTACGTTTATTGCACCCGGGACAAGTCAAGCAATACACTTGCGAACAGTTACTTCGTCCACGGTCAAACGAACAATCTTCTTATTGACCCCTTTCAGATTGACAAAGTAAATCGCGACACTGTAGTCGCCACCGGTCAAGCTTTAAAGATCGTCGCCACCAACCCCCTCTTCATGCGAGACTAACTGACGCTCGCAATCCTGATGGGAGGAGCAGTGTATGACTGCACCAAAGAGCGCTCGCACTAAACAGCCCCATGTCAGTGGTGGATTCACGAGGGTTCTCAGGACATTCCGGGACTAGACTTTATTGAGTTGCATGGCTCAACCCACAATGTAGAACTGGGTGTAATTCTGGGAGGAACCAGCCTTTATGCCTCCAATCTTCTCCATGTAGTTGACGGCAAGCTTGAATTATTGCCGGAACAAGATCGCAAGCAATCTCATTTAACGATTCAAACACTGGAGAGGCTCGCTTCACTAACTTCCATTCGTACGATCCTGCCTGCTACAGGAACTCCGATCCTGGAAAATGGTCATGCTCATCTGCAGGACTTACTTGCCCGCAGTTCCCAGCTCGCCAAGGCAAGCTAGAGAACTAGTTCAAAATTTAGCTGTATTTTGCCCTTGAAGCCTTGCATTCTTGACTTCAAGGGCAACTTCCTCTATCTATTGTTGTTTGTTTTTCACAAAAAAGTACCAACTCCAATCCCGGAAGTTTTAATAGAGGAGTATCCATGAAAATCGGAGTCAATACGGTCAAAAGAGGCAACGTAATCCTGATCAATAATGTCTTGCATGAGGTCGTTGATATGTACACTACCCAGCCAGGCAAGGGTGGTGCCTATGCTCAAATCAAGCTCAGAAACCTTGATACAGGCTCTCAGTTTGAAAAGCGCTTTCGAACCAGTGAATCCGTTGAAAAAGCCATCATGGACGACCGGGAAGTACAATTTTTGTACAACGATGGTGAGGGTTTTCATTTCATGGACAATGAGACCTATGAGCAGTTTGCTCTTCAAAAGGACATGATCGGGGACAACGAAAACTTTCTTCTTGAAAACATGAATGTGATGATCAAGTTCCACGATAGCAAGCCTCTGACAATGGAGCTACCATCCGCTGTAAACTTAAAAGTAACTTATACTGAACCCGGAGTCAAAGGCGACACAGCCTCCGGAAATGCAACCAAGCCCGCTACTTTGGAGACTGGTTACGAGTTGCAAGTTCCCTTGTTCATCAACGTGGATGAGCTTATCAAGGTGGACACTCGCACAGGGAAGTATATGGAGAGAGCAAAGGTTTAGGACAGTATGCAGTCAAATCAGGTAGATTTTCAGAAGATTCAGGGGGGAGTCATTTCTTCCATTCTGCCTGGTTCCATTGCCAGTAGTCTTTCCCTTCAAAAGGGAGATGTACTCACCCACATCAACGGCAGACCTCTGCAGGACATTCTCGACTACCGCTTTCAAATTGCGGAAGAAGAGATCGAATGCCGGGTTTCCAGACCGACCTCGCAGGGAAGTATTACTGATCAGTTTCTCTTCGAGATCGAAAAAGAGTATGACGAGGATCTTGGAATAGAATTCGAAGATGTCCTGTTTGATCGAATTCGACGTTGTAGAAACAACTGCGATTTCTGCTTCATCTATCAACTTCCCAAGAAAATGCGTCGCTCCTTGTATATCAAGGACGATGATTACCGACTTTCTTTTCTCTATGGAAACTACGTAACACTTGCCGGTCTTGATCAAAAGGACTACGACCGAATTCTTGAGTATCACCTGTCCCCTCTCTATGTGAGTGTTCATGCCACAGATCTTGAGAAAAGAAGAGAGCTCCTGCGTAACCCGAAGGCAGAAGACATTCTGGAGAAGATTCAATACCTGATCGATAATGGGATCGAAGTGTTTACCCAAGCTGTTGTTTGCCCGGGCCTGAATGATGGCAAGATACTTGAACAATCCATGCTTGATCTCGCCAAGCTGTACCCGGGCGTCAAAGCATTTGGAATTGTGCCTGTTGGCTTAACTCAATACCAGTCCAGACTCAAACGAATGAATCCCCATACTATGGAAGAAGCCAGGGAATGCATTCAAATGATCGAAAGATACCAAGCCCATTTTCGAGCAGAACTGGGAACACCTTTTGCCCAGGTCGCCGACGAATTTTATCTCAAGGCCCAACTCCCTTTTCCGGGAGAAGAAGCCTATGAAGACTATGATCTCGTTGAAAATGGAATTGGTGCAGCCCGCTCTTTCATTGATGATTTTTTCCAGGCTTACGATCCTGAGGAGGAAACTCCGGAGGAAACAGTAGGTATCATCACAGGAGAGGATGGGAAAATCATGTTCGAAGATTTTATCCTGCCCTCCCTGCAGCCTGAACACAGAGCTAGAATCAAGATTTTCCCAGTATCCAACAAGCACTTTGGAGAATCCGTAACTGTTGCCGGCCTTATGGTAGGTAAAGATATCGAGGAGCAGGTTCCTGCCAATGCAGTGAGTCGCTATTTGCTGCCCGATAGCTGTTTGAAGTTTGATTCACCGGTTTTTCTGGACGATCTTCAGCTCGATCAGATCGCGAAAACTCTGAAAGCACCTGTGGAGCCAGTTGCTACGACTGGCCAAGATCTCTTTGAAGCAATCTTTGAAGGCTAACGCCTCTCTTGAAAAGGTAATACAAGGCCTGTCCCTGACCTGAACCAGAAAAAACTCCTAAAGTGTTCTTACGCTTCATGACTTCTTGCAATAGAAGCTCATCAAAAGCTTCGCATTCCTGCCAGTCGACGACCTGAGAATGGATTAAAATAGAATCTGTTAAGCTCTTGGTCTTGATACGATTCCTGAGAAGCTCCTCACGATGTTCTTTCCAATCGATACCTTCTGCAAGTTTATCTGTTAGTAACAAATACTTTCCAGCCAGAAGAACCTGTCCTTTGAACTCGGGATCTTGAAGTTCCAGTTCATGATCGAGTTGAATTAACAGAAGCAGACTCATTCAGGAACTCAAAAAGTCGACTTTACCCAGACCTTCGCGCACAATCTCTATATATCCGTCATCAGCCTTCAGGACCGTACTGGGTTCATCGGGCAAGACACCACCATCGATCACCAAATCCACCTGGGGACCATAGTGATCTTCCAGATAATAGGGAATCGAACCCGGGAGATCAATTTCCTGAATCCCTGCTCCAGCACTCAAGATTGGATGTCCTAACTCCTGAACAATTCTCAGACAAATCTGATTATCCGGAATGCGAATTCCGATTTGCTTGCGCTTGTCTGCCAAATGTCTCGGAACTTCCTTCGTGGATTTCAAAATCCAGGTGTAGGGACCGGGCAACAACCTCTTCATGTTGCGATAGACGACATCATCTATGTAAGCATAACGGGAAATGTCAGCTATATCATGACAAACAATGCTTAACTTCTTCTTCTTGTCGTAATTTCTAATCTTGTAGATACGATCAACTGCACGCTTTGAAAAAATAGAACATCCGAGGCCGTAAGAAGTATCTGTGGGATAAACAATGATACCGTCTGCTTTAAGCACCTCGACTACTTTTTGTATCAAACGATCTTGCGGATTTACCGGGTGTATTTCCAACATATGCCTACTTCCTGTCCGACTCTCTCTCTAACATCGGAAAAAAGCATACAAAAGTTCACCTAAACTGCCCTGTTTTGTAGTATCTCTTCAACTTCGTTGGGCAGGCTTTGCCCTTCCTGATCCAGACCCATCATCCTCGCAATCTCCGATCTTCTTGAGTTATGATCCAGCAACGACACTGTCGACTGAGTCTTGCCTGAAGATGTACCTGACTTTTGGACATAATAGTGCTGCCTCGCCCGGGTAGCAATCTGTGGCAGGTGTGTGATCACAAAGACTTGCTTGTTGGCCGAGATTTCTTCGATAACTTCAGCCAGTCTGTGAGCAGTATGGCCTCCAATCCCGGTATCAATCTCATCGAATACGAATATTGACGCCGGATGAGAATTAACGAAGACCTTTTTTAAAGCAAGCATCACACGGGAAACTTCACCACCAGAAGCACACTTTGCCAAAGGCAAGGCTTCACTGCCCTTATTTGCCTTGAGAAAGAACTCATAGTTCTTCAAACCATTTTCACCAAGAGTAATCCCGTTCTCCAGAACCACTCCACGGGAGAGCTCGCTGGAGCAAACCTGAAACTCACTCCCTTCCATAGCCAGATGAGCCAGAATGCCATTCATTTCCTTTTGCAGTTTTGAGGACAAGTCCTTCAATTCACGCTCAAGGCGCTTGGCCAGTTTCAAGCAACTACTTTCGGCATCTTTAAGTAAATCATCGATTTTCTCAAGATTCCCCTGCTCATCCTGCAATTCAAACAAGCGCTCTGCACAAGCCTTCTCATATTCCAGAACTTCTTCCAGGGTGGCCCCATACTTGCGCTTCAGGGCTTCAAAAGCACTCATACGTGACTCGACTTCATCCAGGCTCAAGCTCTCATCATGATCCAGTGATGCTCGGTATTCATTCAAAACACTTTTGAGCTCCTGAATTTGCAAATCAACCTGATTCGCAATCTCTACACCCTTCTCGATCTGTGAATCCATTCTCTCAATAGCCTGCAAGTCGTGAACCATTTGATGCAAGCCAAAACCGAAACTACCTTCTTCCGAGGCATCCAGTCCGGACTCCACCTGATCCAGCAATGTTTGAATCTCCATCAAATGGACCAGCCTTTGATGGGAACTGTGCAAGGACTGCTCCTCTTCCAGATCAGGACTCACCTCGCCAATCTCCTGTAATTCCAACTCAAGGCGATCTTTCTCTCTTAGAATCTGCTGAGTCTTTTCCAGCATAGACTTCTTACGCTCTCTCAGCTCTTTTAGATTCGAAAAGGAACTCAGATACGAGCCATAGAGATCTTGAAGGTCCTCACTTCCAAATTCCCTGAGTAAGGAAGCATGATGACCGGGATCCAGTAGCCTGGTGGTATCGTGTTGCGAATGAATGTTAAAAAGCAAGGCCGCCAGTTTTCGAGCATCATTGAGTCGCAGAAGCCGTCCGTTCACACTCATTTTTGACTTTCCCGCAGAACTAACTTCTCGCCTCAGAAGGATTCCACCATCAATATCCTCATCATCAAGTCCCAACCCAAGTAAAAACTCCCTGACCTGCTCTTCTTCATTTTCAAACAGGCCTTCCACACACAGCTTCTCACTGACTTCGCGAATACTGTGACTTTCGCACTTACCACCAGAAAGGAGTCCAAGTGCTTGCAAAAGAATGGTCTTCCCCGCACCGGTTTCTCCCGTAATGATGCTCAAGCCAGATTGAAAGTCGAGATCCAGCTGATCAATCAAGGCGAAGTTTTTAATGGATAATGAACTCAGCATTGCCTACCTGTCTTTTCATAGAAGTGTATAAGGCACCAAAAGTACACCAAGAAGTCCCTAAAAAGAAGCTAAATTGTCAATGTTAACAGGGGATTTCACACTCTGTGCGATCCAGGGATTCAATTCAAAATAATGATACTCAGTCCCTGGAAGTTCCATTCAGCAGAGCTTGAAGGTCTTGGGCTCCCTTTAATTGCAATTTGGGTAGCTCAAGAACAGTCTTGTCCTTCATCTGCAACAGCAATTGATTATCATTTCCCTGCTTTTTGATTTCACTACCCAAAATCAATTCTCGATCGATTTTCACGTACTCCGCCCTTCTATAGGCAAGGGTATATCGTAAAAACAAAAGAAAACTGGACTGAGTCATCAAATAAAGCAGGTACTTTGGAGAGGCTGTAGAGCAGAGCATTTCGGTTATTGGATCAGGGTTCATTTCAGCAAGCAAAACACTTTTGACAGTATTCAATTGAATGAAATTCTCGTAATTCATTCCATCGAGGGACTTCACCCCTTCCAGAAATGGCTTGAAGGTGGGAGAAAAGTAGCAAAGTCCAGCATATTGAAGTTGAAACTGATCTTCCCCAAGAATCGTACAAAGCATCTCTTGAGTATCCAGTCTCAAGGCACTCAGCAGTGGAAAGTCCTCGGTAAAACGACCTTGCCAGCTTCCTCCATCTTTAACCGACTGCGCTCTTCTCTGAAGCTCCATGTTGAGTTGTGGAATGGTCAATTCCCCTTCGTACCGCACTTTTTTACGTTCCACACCAACAGAAGGAAGAAAGCCATGGATATTCTTTTTCAGAATTCCATCCTGACCCACTTCTATCCCCTCAAGGTTAACATCTTCAAAGTCGCAGCCCTTGTACGAGTTAAGTGCAATTCTCGCCAGACATTTCACCTGGAAATCCTTGTCCTTGGCTGCAATTCGCAAAATTGTATAGTGCTCTTGAGAAATCTCAGTCTTCATAAACTCCAGCATCAGTACTTTCTGCTCTGGTGCGGCCTTCAGGAATCCGTCCATTTCCACAGACTCAACCTTAACTTCCTTGAGATCATCAGGAGTAAATCCTTCAAAATCAACTTCACTCATTCCCCCTGAAAGTTCTTCCTGTTCCGGATCCGCTTCCTCGTCCGGCTCATCAATCTGAAGCTTGGAAGCATAGGTCTTGAGCAATTCTTCAGCCTTTGGATAGCCTTTGCTGATCATCTCCAAATGAGACTTGAGATTGTCCAGTAGTTGGGAATCCGAGCAGTTTTGAATGACTGTTTCCAGCAAGGATCGAGATGGGTCATCATTCAGCTCGGTGATTACATAGAAAGCGCTTTGTAAATCCAGCTTCTGATCTGAAGCCACCATCTCTTCCAAAGCCTTGTAGACATTGACGTATGGCATCCTGGACAGGGCCAGAATTGCATTGGCTCTTGCCCTGTTGTTGCTGTCATTGAGGTGCAAGAGAACTTCTGGCAGGTACTCCACCTTGGAAAAACTTGCCAGAGCCTCAATTGCATTGGCTCTCAGGCGAGGCACGCTACTCTTCAGAAATGATTTGATCAGATTGACTGCAGACTCCTGACCGACTCTTCCAAGAGCTAAAATTAAGGAAGCGCAAACAAAGTTATCTTCTTCAACAACCAATCTTTCCTCGAGTTCACGGTAACGATCGCTGAGTGCTTCATTCACAATCTTATTAATCTCAAGAAGCCTCTGACGAGAATCATCACTATGCAATGGATTCGACTCCTCCTGCTGATGATCATCACTCAATTGCAGGAAGTCCAAAATCGACTCCTGTGTTTTAAGATTCTCAAGACTCTTGAGAAGCATTTCGGCCTTGATTACCTGTGCAGTGGAAAGTTTCTCCAGACTTCGATAGGCCATTCTTCGAACACTCTCCATGGGATCGTTAAGCAAAATGGCAAGGACCTCCAGTGCCTCTTCACTCTTGTACTCACCAATTGCAAAAGCAGCCGAATCCCTCATCCAGACTTTTTCAGCCTGGGCCATTTGCTTGAGAGCTTCAAAAACAGGTCGCCTGCCCTGACTTTTTAGAGCCCGGATTGCATTCGCCCTGACTCTGTTGTCCTCTTCGGAGAGAGCTCGAATAAGATATGGTGTTGCCTCGGGAAGTGCCAACAAGCCCAGAGCTTCTACCGCACTCGCTCTCACTCTGGCATCTGCAGCTTCCACATAATTCTTCAAGAACTCAAGATTGGACTCATTCCCGAGCCTGCCCAGGGTGATCAGGTAGCTCGATACCAGGTAGGGGTCAGTTAATTTTGGCAAAGTTTCTTCCACAAATTTCTGGGTTTCGTCAGGGAATTGCTTGTATGCGGCCTCCAGGCATTTGCTGGTCTGGGAAGGATTATTCGCTGACAGTAGAGTTTTCACTTCATCAAAACTCTTGAAGAGTTGGCTTTGGGAGTCTTCAGAACCTGCTCTTTGATTCAAATGGTGCAGCCCTTTTCTGGCTAGATACCTTATCTGAACTTCAGGATCGCTAGAGGCTATTTCTTTCAACAATGGGATGAGTTTGGCATTGGATGTTTTCACCCAGTGAACTACCCGCTTTTGCTTTTCTGTCTTTGAGAGTGCTGAAAAGTCGTGAAATGCGCGCTTGAGTCTCTCATCCATCTGGTCGTCTCCCCTGATTTAACTGACCGAACCAACTATGATTTCAGTATACCCAGCCTGGATACAGATTGAAAATCTCATTATGGAGATCCATCAGGCTGGACCAATATCAGCCGCCTAATTTGTCAAAAGCAGCTTGCGTTCTTCTTTCTTTGGGTAGAAATACTGCTCGACTTGAGCCAGCTTGATATCCTCTGCATAGTTAGATGAGTTAAAGATAGCCTTTGCAACCATGAGGTAGCTTTTCTTCGCAGGTGCTTTGAAGCGGTAGAAGAAGCTCCTTGTTTGACCAGGCATGATCTGATTCTCCTTGAGTGCCGAAAGCTGCTCTTCCCTGAAATAGATGACTTTATCTCCATCAAGGACTTGGAACTCCAGAAAAACTGAAGTATCCCCATAATGGCCTGTTGGTAAAGCATGACCTGCACCAATATTGGTGACCTTGAGAGTAATCTGATCATCAATCAATCTGGATTGACTCAGCTCCATTTTTACTACTTCTGTGAAATCAATTTCAAAAGTATGTTTGCGCGAGTCTTTTTTCGTGTAAAGATTTTTGGGAAGGTCTGAGATATATCGTTTCACCAATGGCATGTGACAGCTTTGGCAGCTTATCCCCTGCTCTTTGTATTTACTTTTCTCCCACTGCTTGTGAGTTTCCTGATGACAGGATGCACAGGCTACAGAATCAACGATGCGTATATCCTTGTGTACTTTGTGAGGTGCGTTGGAGCCCAGTGACCCTACCGTTCTGTTCCCTACCACATGGCAGCTGCTGCAAGTCACACCTTCATGAACTTTCCAGGTTCTTGCCTTGGGACGCTCATCCGTGAAGGTTGGTTTATGGGGGGCGTGACAGCTAACACAGCCCTCGAAGTTGTAATCGTCTGACATCTTCTTAAACAACTTGGAAGTCGTTGCTCTTGAATGAAAGGACTGACTCCATTCGTTGTGGATTTGAGAGTGGCAGGTCTTGCAGGATTCAACTCCCGAGGTGCCTTCATGATATTTCACATTGATTACCGAGGGGAGCAGGTCAATCTTGTCTGGAATTGTGGGAACAGGAACATTTCCTACAGGAGTCTTCTTTTTCTTGCAACCAGAGACGGCAATAGCAGCCAAAAGGACGCACAAGAGAAAAATTTTGGGGAGGTTCATCATACAAAAATCGCTTGAAACTGATTTTTTTGTTCGATGGATTGTATCCGAGCACTACCCCACTGTCAATTCAAACTCAACTGGAACTTGCAAGCACGACTCAATCCGCGGGATAATGATTGTATGCTCAAAACTCTTCGGGTGCCAAAAAAGAAGCGCGCCAACACCATGGTCATGGTTTTGGCGATCATGGTCACCTTTTCCACAATTGCTATCGGTCTCTCCCAATTGATCCAAACCATGGCTGTTGAGTCTCAGCTACTCATTGCCCAATCCAAAGTAGAATACGCAGCCCATTCGGGCTTGATCCACATGAATACACTGGTTGTCGAAGATGTAGGAAAGAGCCTGAGTAAAGGTATCGATTTTGTTTACCAGAGAAGGTACTGTGTCGCCTGGGTGAACCGGGAAGGGAAAATGGTTTGCGATGAAGCCGCAGATCCCCAGGACCCCTGTTGTAGAATCGTCGGCCTTCAATGCATCGGGAACTCCAGAGGAGTGTGCACAGACAATAATCGTTGGGTAGCCAATTACCAGGCCGCTTATGACAGCATTTCCCAGAGCATTACCAGTTCCGGATATATCAGTTTCGAGAATCTGGGAGCTCAGGAAGGACTAATTTACAGTGGAGACAGAGTCAACTTTACCGCTGTAAAGGAAATGGATCTGGCCTGGGAGTAATATGATGTTGTCGCCAAGCAAGATAAAACAAAACGGGATCAGTCTGGTGGAGTTGATCATGACAATTGCCATCATATCCGCCGGAGTCCTCCCCTTGCTTGCAAGCCTTTCCAATCTGACAACCCTCGCCTTGCTGCAGAAAGATATGTTGACGGGTATGACAATCGGCACCTGGCGAATGGATGCCTGGTTGCAACAGTTCCAGGCTATTGATGCTGTCATCGGCCCGGAAGTAACATCCTATGTTAGTAGCACCGTGATCTATCCTCCAGTAGACAAACCCCCCAATGTGGGCTTACTTTCTGAAGAAGGGAAAGCGTATCGCGCCCTGCCTATGAACGATTCTTTGTTTCGAACAGAGACTACTTTCACTCCCATGGATGGCAGCAATGGTAGTCGCGACTTGTCGGACGGATTTAATATTGTCTATCAACTGGATGTGAAAGTGTGGAGAATTATGAATCCACGGCTGAATGAAACTGGATTTCTTGACACTACACAGGTGATGGCAGCGCCTTCCTTTGCTCGTGGAGACGAGATTGTTTACCAGCTAAGCAGTCTTTACTCGCAGAACAATCGTTTCAGCTCGGTTTTCGTGGATCTTGACTAGTCGATAACCTTGATTTTATCAAGAAGTCTCGTCAACTTCAGGATTCTCATGATGTGATCATTTACGTGCAAAAGCTTGAGCTCCACATTGCGACTGCTCATTTCTTTCGTGTAATGAACCAGTTTCCAGAGCATGGATGAGTCGATGTAGTTTACATTCTACAAATCCATGGTAATGGAATCCAGGGAATCAGGGAATTCCTTGCTGAAATAGGCATCCAGAAAGGGAATCCAGAGTAAGTCAAGGCCATACTGCTGCTCATCATTGACTGGTTCCAAAACCCAATTCTTGCAGTCTTCCTGCTCTACATTCAATCTCAGGTTTTGATCTTCCATTCCATCCTGTGCCATGAAATCCTCTCGTTTCCATCTGTCCCTAATAATTCAGGGAGCTATTCTAACCTCTTCCTTGAAAAAAAAAATAGAGCGAGGTCCAAATCCTAAACCTTTGACTCCAGACATAGGTAAGTAATGTCATCGGGACGATGACCTCTGGTACTAAAAGCATCGAGAAATGCGGACAATCCCATCCAGAATTGCTGTTGAAGCAGACTGAAAGCTCCCCGAATCCTGGCCCTGAGTTCAGTTGGCTCGCAAGGCTTGGTAATGTAGTCATGAGCACCCTCAGCAAGAGCTTCTTCGAGTTTGGTAATGTCAGTCTGAGCTGTTTGAACGATCACCGGAACATTTTTGGTTTTGATCGTTGATTTGAGAGATTAGAGGACTTCAATCCCTCCCATTTCAGGCATCACCAAATCAGAAAGAACCACGTCAGGAGGATTTTTACGACAAGCGGCGATAATCTCTTCGCCTGTCTCAAAAGCTTCTACTTCAAATTCCAGTTGCAAGATTGCCTTGAGTAGCTCCCTTACTGTCCTTTGATCATCAACCAAGTAAACACGAATTGCTTGAGACATCGCCATATTGTACAACGTGAGCAAGCAAAGAGGTGAAAAGTTCTACAGCTCCTCTAGAAAGTTGAGGAACTCTGCTTCAATTTCCTCGGCTTTTGCAGCTTTCTTGTCTTTCGAATCTGACTTCTTACTCTTTGCTACCTTGGCCTTTTTATCTTCTTGTTTGCCTTTTTGATCATTTTGTTGAGCGTTGCTGAACATTTGATCGAGGAAACTTTCAAATTCGTCCTCTTTGCGCTCCAGAGACTTCTTCGTATTCCGCTTCAAGGCTGTCTTCTTGCCTTTGATAGCCTCACCTGAGCCCATCAATTCCTCAAAAATCGCCTTGGTCTTGGCATCAGGTGAACTTACAACCGGCCTGGTCTTGGTTTTCTGTGAGACGCGGGCTTTCGGTGAGCGCAAACCTTTGGAAGACTCAGCAAATAGATTGTCAAAAATTTCCTGAGTTCTTGCATCACTGCTTTTGACTCTAGCCTGATTCGTCGCTTGCTTTCCAGACTGAACTGGTCTGACTTTGGAAGCTCTTCTGGTTTCGGTCTCTGGAGTATGACGGGCAACCCTTCTCACTTCCTGATTCTCCTGCACGACCTTCCTGGCTGCCTTTTCAGACTTGGCAACAGTTCGCTTGGCAGGCTTGTTTACTGGAGCAGAGTCCATCTGTGCATCGATATCGCTAAAGACTACTCTAGCAAGATCTTTCTCAAAAAAGTCCTTTTCCCAACCTGAAAGACTGATTTCCTCTTGAGGAGTCGCTACTTCAGGCTTTGAAGATCGTACAAGCTTTTTACTTTCTTTTGAAACCGGTTTCGCAATTGCATTACTGGCAATTGATTTGCTTTCCACCACAGTTCTTTTCTCCCTGGTAGGTGTTACTTCAACCTGAACTGTTTTTGGAGTGGCTGCAGTTTTTTGTTTCCTGGCTTCCAAGCTTTCCACTTTCGGCTTCACAACATTGGTCCGGTTGTCTGCGAGAACTTTGCTTTCCTGCCTGGGGCGAAGCATTCTTGATCGCATCGGAGTTTGCGGACCTTCCATGCTATTGACCGGAGCTCTTAGAAAGCTGCTTTTTAACTGCCCTGAAGCCTCTGGAAAATCTGGCATGAAGCTCACTTTTTTGGGTTTCTTCTTTCTCTTCTTTGGTTTCTTGGGTGCTTTTCCATCATCATTCTTGGAAGGCGCTTTCTTGGTATTTGGTTTGGTTGAAGAGCTTTTCGACTTACTCTTCAAATCCTGCATAGACAGGCTACCTGTACTGAAAGTCCCGACTTTCAGAAGCTTCTTCTGTCTCAAAGTTCCATCATCCAGTGGAGAAAACAGGTCCATGGATATTTGCTCTTCAATCAACTGGGATTGAACTTCTTCAGCCTGTCCCTCTTCTTGCTTGGCAGCCTCCTCCTCTTGCTTGAGTTGCTGCTGAGCAAGTCTCTGAGCCTCTTCCGCTGCTTTGCGCTCTTCTTCTTTCTTAGCCTCTCTTTCCTTGCGTTCTTCTTCTCTGGCTTTGCGAAGGTCTTCATCAGCAAGTATGCCATCCACAGGTGATTGCTCCCACATATCAAGCAATTGGGAGATACGAGCGGCGCGCTTTCCGACAACTTCATCCTCCACTTGCTGCTTCATTTGTCGTTTCTTCACAATCTTGGCCTGCTCATCCTTCTTTCTTTGTTCATCTTTCTTTTGCAGGTCATCTTCAACTTTGGCTTCGTAATTCTGCTCTTCATCCTGAATATCTGTTTTGAGCTGCTCAATCAGATTCTCAAAGCCCTTCTCAGCCTTTAAAACCTTGGCCTTTTCATCGCCTCTCTTCATGGAAGCGAGTGATTCTTTTTGCTTCAAGGCTGCTACTTTTTTGATGAAAGTGGAGAAATCAACTTTGTCCTGCTCAGCAGGACGTGCAGTCAATCGCTTTTCATCTCTTGCTTCAGGTTTCCGCGCCATATCATCGGCTTCACCCTGTGCGCTTTTGATTGGCTCTTCGGTTTCTTCTTTCTCATCAGCACTCAACTCCAATACAAAGTCATCCGCCTCTTTCTTGACGCCAGGCAACTTTTTCTTTCCTTTTCCGGGAAAGAACGCCAATCTCTCGTCCCCTGCTGTGGGGTCAAATGAGCTTGACGAAGGTGCATTTCGAACAATGGTTGGAGTGATAAAGATAAACAGTTCGGACTTCTCAGCTCCACTCGTTCGTCTTTCAAACAGTTTTCCCAAAATCGGAAGTTTGTTCAGTCCAGGAATCTTGTCCGCACTCTTTCGATCTGTTTCCTTGATCAGCCCACCAATCACAAGTGTTTGCCCACTGGGAACAACAACGTTTGTATCAATACTTCTTTCATCGGTAATAGGAAATTCTGAAGTGGTCTCTGTAACCTGGGCGTTCGCCTGATTTGTATCAACCACCTTGGTTGTGATGATCTTGACTTCCTTGAGAACCGTGATTGTCGGCTTGACCTTCATTTGAACTTCGTTGTTTCCATTGATTCGCGGTTGCACATCAAGCTTCACTCCAATATCAATCTGTTCGATATTCGACTGAATTACACCATTGTTGTTTTCGTTTTGAACGTAAGGAAACTTCTCAGTCACATCGATAACCGCTTTCTCGTTGTTCAAAACGAGCAGGCGGGGATTGTTCAAGATATTGGATTTACTGTTCTCTTTTAGACCAGTAACTTTTAGATTATTAATATGATTGGGTTGTTTGAGGGCGAAGAAGTTAGTGACATCCGTGGCTAGCGAAGTAACCAACTGATCAGCATTTTCAGGCTCATTCTTTTTCCAGTCGATGGACATGTCCACACCCAGGGTCTTGGAATCATTTTCTGTCAAGTCAACAAAGATGACATCGATAAATACCTGACCACGAGGAACATCTACAAATTTCAAAGCAGCTTTCATCATTTCAAATCTATGCTTCGTATCGAAGACCAAATAGCGATTTGATTTCTCATCCAGAGAGGCTTTTCCATCCTTGGAACGATACTTTTCCACTATATCCTTGACCACACTCTGATCCACGTAATTGAAAGTAAGATAATGATAGTAAAGAGTCGCTGATTCAGGATCGAGAGCTTCGAGGTAACCCAGCTCACCGAGTACCTTTTCAATCTTGTCCAGGTTTCGCTTGTACTCAGTCACAAAGAAAGTTTGGTCTTCCTTGTGTTCGATGATCTGCTTTCCCTTCGTGGACGCTATATTTTCAATGAGCTTTCTGGCAAAGTCGGCATCGGCATAGGGTTTCAGCTTAAAGAATCTCTCTTCAAAAAATCCTGTGACATCATCCCCTTCCTGCAGATAAATAATCCCGTTTCGTTTTTCATAAGTGAGCCCGGACTGCTCCAGCAATACTTGAAACACAGTTTCAAGAGGCAGGTCATAAAGAGACGCTTTGATTTTCTGTCTCCCGGCAATGGCCTTGGATACAATATTGAGTTTAAACTCTGTCGCGAGTCGGTCCATCAGCTTTTTAATTTCAATATCATCAGCAATCAGGTTGATTCTTTTCTTACCTTTTTGCCCGAAAACGGATTCGGCGAGTACAGGGGAACTGTCATCCGGTCCCAGAATATCCAACTCTTCAGTGTATAAGTCTTGCTGCTTGGCCAATTCCTGATAGACCTGGGAGGCTTTTGCTCTTTCCACTTCAGCGGGGTCGGTTCCGCCAGTCGCCAAACTGGTTTTAAATTTGATTCTTGAATCTGCAGCTTTGGTTGGCTGATTTGTGCCAGACTGAGGAGACGCACTTTGGGCCGCGGGAGCACCCTCGGCGGAGGCTGGTTCGGACTCGGATTGGGCAGCCGCTGGAGTAGCCCTCTTTGGTGGAGGCTTTCTGCGTGTCTTGGGAGCTGCGTCCCCCTCCTCTGCGTAGAGGGCAGGCACAAGCTGCAAGGCAGGTTGCAGTACGAGGCTAAGTACTAAAATCCAGGCTATTGGTCGATAAATCAAACCCATAGTTACACTCCATTGGGCAAAGTAAGCCTAAAATGGCTTTTCCTATGGGTATCGGACAAAAAAAATCCTGATTTAATAGATTTTGTTTGGTTGGCAGGTCTTGCTGATCAGCTAACGGGAGGTTGGAGCTGCCAGTTTTGGAAAACTTGAATTCATATTAGTCTCCAAGAGATCATGAATCTCATCAGGCGCTATCGACTGAAAAGAATCTTGTTGGAGACTTGATATCAGTTCATTCCAGATGATGGACTCACAGTCCCCTCAAAAATTGACATACCAGAATGTTTTGGTCAGAAATTTTCAGTGGGTACGCTCAAAGGAAATCAACCTAAAATACTCCTGTTTGGGAAGCCACGGTGGATGAAAATTCTAAAATGAGCTATGCAAACCCATCAAACTCACTAATTCAACAGTTCCACCATTTCTTTGTAGTTCGTTTGCTCTTTTTCCTTGGCATCCTGAGTGACATTCAGACTGATCTTGAAGTCCTGATTTTTGTTGAGGTGCTTTACAATGACGTATCGCCCTCCAATAGCCAGAACTCGCGCCGTAGTGAATGACTTTCCAGCCTCAATCTGAAACTCGTCACCAATACGATACCAGTTCTGATTTTCGTAGAATTTAACGGCTCTTCGACCAGGCTCGGATAGATAAAAAATGCTCTCTACAAACAGCTTCTTCACCGGACCTGTAGGCCCTTCTGACTGCCTTTTCTCTCCGCTGAAGTTTGCATCCCATGGATTACCGTCAATCTTGCGAATTTCAAGATCCGGCTCACCTTTTTCAAACTCGTCAAAGCTCAAAGCATTGTCCAGGCTACTGAAAATGGCATGAATTTTTAGTTCTGCGATGACGCTACCATCGTCTTTCTTCTTGTCATCTTCGTCAATTTTGGGTTTCTCCACCTCAAGCGAAGAGATTGAAAGTGATTTGGAGGTGTTTTCCACCTTCTTCACCATCTTCACGATATCCGAGAATTTTCCCTTACACTTGTATTGGTAAATGATTTCTGTGTACGAACCTTTCAAAACACGTTTCGGGTTGTTACCCAGACCAATCACACTGTAGCGGGCGTCTCTACCAAACAGATAGATATAAAGATCCACTTCGTATCGATCTGACAATATGAATTTCTTGAACTCGGAGGCTTCCTTGCGCATCCTGGCAATTCGTTCATCATTCGCTTTGATATTGTTTCGCGTCGATTCGACTTCAGAGATCATGCTCTCATTGGTTTTATTGTTCTCGGCGACCTTCTTGTTCGCTTTGCTGATCAAACGTCCCAATGCCCTAATACGCCCCTGTCCGAATTTTGGAGCAATTGCACGGTTATAAAAGGCAAAACCGGGGATGAAGAAAATGATCAATGCCAACAGGACAATTTCTTTCTTGCGTAATTTTGCAAACATTTCTACCCCCTATGCCTTGCGCTTCTTCTTTTTGCTGCCAGATGCCTCTTCGGAACCTTCTTCCTGCTCACCTTCCCCTTCTTCGGGTTTCGGTTGCTCAATCGGCCTGATTCCACCTTCAAGATCCGATGCACCACCAGGACGCTTGGCAAAGATCTTCAGGTAACCCACCAGGGCTTCTTTATCTTTCTTCTTGCCAACTTTCTCCGTCTTGGTCTCAAGGATTTGAATGGAGCGCACGAGGTCTTTACGCTTGCTCAATTCAGCCATAAACTCGGTGAGGTAGAGATCGGACTGGGTGAACATTTCTATGGTCACATCGTTCTTTTCTACCTTGATGTTTCTAATAGCCACATTTCTAACCACTCCAATGGCTTCCCAGACTGCCATCAAAAGCTTGTTCTTCTCGGCGTACTCAAGAGATGTACCCACCACAAACTTGTATTCTTCTTCTTCTCGCTTGAATTTTGATTTGGAGTTCTCAAACTCGGCACGAACCTGCTTTAGATCCTTGACCAGTGTCTTGTTTTGCTTCTTTGATTCGGTCTGCTGCTTTTTCAGAGTTTCATACCGCTTTTCAAGCTCTTTGACCTCTTCACTACCTTTCATTCCATCCAAAACCAGAAAGGCAATGAAGCCAAGAACAACAAAATATCCTCCGAATGATGCCCAATCACGACCATCTATACCTTTCTTTTGATTCTTCTTTCCTCTTTTCTTCGCCATCTAGTCTACTCCTCTTCTTCAAGGTGTCTCAAAGCCAGCCCAAAGGCGTTAACGAGATGCTCAATGGACCCTTCTTTCTCAATACGGGCACGAGCTTCTTCGCTATAATTCATTGAGTCCAGGGGAATGATGCGGTTGCATGGCACAGTAAATGCACTGGCCAGATAGTTGTAGAGAGCTTCGATTCGGGCTTCGATTCCAAAGAACATGATTCGTTCTATCCCCTCTGTCTTCCATTCTATGACGCGAGCCACATAGAACGCAAACAAGCGCTTGATTTCATCCAGTAAATATTCAAGTTCTTCTTTAACCTCATCGGTAATCTCTTCCATAAGACCCGAACTGCTTGCTGCTCCTGCAAGCACTACATCAAAAAGCTCATTTCTTGTAATACTTGTGGCAGTTTGCTCATCAAGTTGCATCTTGTCCTTGATCAGCACCATAAAGTCGCACAGACGGAAGTTAAGATGATGACTGAAGCGCAGTTTGCCGTCATGAAATATAGCCAGAATACTATTTTCCCAGCCTATACTAATCATCACATCATGAGCAGGACGGCCTTCTTCCAAATAAAAATCATAGTAGGCGGCCAGTCCCTGGGTTGGGAAATCGAGGGCTTCAAGTTCATAGCCCTGATCCTCTAGGCTATCCATGCAGTTCTGAGCAAAATCCCGTTTATGGGCGTGCATCAGAACATCCTGTGCCGATTTCAGTTCCGAGACACTATCCCCAAGAATAATTGCCTCGGAGTTCCAGTTTTCCTCGGATTTCATAACCTTTTTACCCAAAAGATATTCTTCCAGTTCTTCCTCATCCTCAATTTTCGAGGTCTGAATCCAGCGATCGTAATTGCTGGGGTCCGAAGCACAGAAGTAGACAGAATACTGCTTTGGTGGGCAGTAGGCAGACAGTGACTTCAGGATCGTGTCGAAATTGGCCAGAAAATCATCCTCGGTTTGGGGAAGAAAGTAGGACCAGGGAGCGAAGAAAGCTTTTTCGATAACCATTTCCTCTTCTTCTGTGACCACAAGCTGAAGGGCCCTCAAGCCAATATTCGAACACTCAACAATCAGCTTTTCTTTTTTTCCTCTTCCAAAGAAGATATTTGCCATAGATTTGCCCCTGAGTAACCACTCGCAGGCCGGAGACATTCCGGTTTGAGTGGATCTATTCTATCAAAATCGTATCCAACATGACCTTCTATGCTCTTCGTAATCTGAAAATGCTTCTTTGAGAATCTCTTCTTCGTTTTTCATTCTCCTGTATTGAAGCAATACAAAGAGTCCGTAAATGATCCAGTTTTTGGCTGAGCTGCGAAAGAGAGTGACTCCCAGAAAGGTCAAAAACTGCCCGAAGTACATTGGGTGTGAGATCCATTTATAGGGACCTGTTTTTATACACTCTCGTGCCTCCGAGACTATCGAAAAGGAAGAGCCTAGTGTCCACAATGAGAGCATTGTAATGCTGTTGCCAAGAATCAAAAGCGAGATTTTGGGATAAAAATAGTCCCAGTGGCTGATTTTTTGAAATTGAATCAAGGATTCCCACCCTCCTGAAGGGTCCGGTATCTCCAAAATTAAAAGAAACGGCAAGAGAGCAGGCAGGAACGGAAACAGAGCAGTTTTCCAGCTAGATGCTACTTTCTGTGGAGATTTTCTTCGCAGGTAGGCGATCAGGTAACCGAGAAAAATCAAAGTTTCCAGCACCCACAGGCTTGCAAAGGTCCAGTGCATACCTCCGCCAGACTGCAGCTTGGCAAACTGAATGAATCGCCGAACCAGAATCAAACTAAAAAACTGAATCGCAAAAAATCGAACCCAGAGCTGAAAGTGAAAGTGCCTCACCCCTGTATTTTAGTTTATGTGGAATTGATTTCCCAGTTTAAAGAGAGGGCTTCAATCCCTTGGAGCTACTTGAAGAAGATACGGCACGCTCAAGGTATGGAATGCACTAAGGCCACAAACCTGAGTACCTCAGGCCAGGTTTGCCCCATACCGGGCAAAAAAAAACCGACCCCGGGCTTACCAGGGTCGGTTTGATGATTTAAGTTTGATTACTGATTCTTGGCAGCTTCGTACGCAACTTGAGCGTCTTTGTACTTTTGCTGGGCAGCTGTGATCTTCTCACGATCTGCACTCACAAGAGCTTGCTTCAGCTCGCTGTACGCTGCTGCTACGTTTGCTTTCAGCTGAGCCAAATCTGCCGCAGGAGCTGCAGGAGCTGCTGTAGTTCCTCCAGTTTGGCCAGTGTTTCCAGTCGCAGTACTTCCAGACTGGGCTGGTGTGTACTGGGTGTTGGTGTAATCCACTGTACCACCTGTGTTGGTTGGATAATTGATTGTTCCTGGCCCAGGGGCTGGAGCAATCGGATTGGAAACCAATGGAGGTTGAGTACCGATTGGATTCATCACTGGTGGGTTGTATGGATCAGGCTGGCCATAACGATCTCCTCCACCAGGCAATCCTCCGTTTCCGGGGAATGGTGGCTGTTGAGCTGGTCCACCAGTTAGACCATTTCCGTAATCTGGTTGACCGTAAGGACTTGTTGTCCCGGAGCCATAATAGTAGTTGTATGGATTATTCTCAGTGTCATTCAAAACAAGGCTTCCATCGCGAATTTCAGACATCAGCTGCTGTACTTCGGATGTCATTTGACTTGGTCTGTTTACCGTCGCCGCGTAATACACACGTCGCACCAATCGCTCGTTACCCAAAGGTGGAATTGCATACTGAAGGGCTGACAATCTCTGTCGTGCTCTGTTTTGTTGCTTTCCATTCAAATCCTGGACGACCAGTTGAAGTTGACCAAGGATGTAGGACTCAGAAATGTCATCTTGACCCTGATAACTTTGATTGGAACCGGACTCCCAACCCAAACGCATCTTTCCTGCTTTCCAGTCATTGAAAATGCCGTTGATTTCGTTCTTGAGTGAAGACTTGTATCCCAACTGCTGAGCAAGTTGCAATCGTCTGAACAATTCCGAATCACCATGACCTTGAACATAGGTGGAGAGCTGCTGTAGCTTCTGCATCGCAGCGTAAGGACGATTTTGATTCACGTCAGTCACTGCAAATCGCAGTTGATCTTCGATCCAGTTGTTGTCTACATAAGCAAACTGATTTCCCATTCCGGAACCATAGCCACCACCGTAGTAACCAGTGTAGCCCTGGTGATAGTTTCCGTAGCCCTGACCGTAGTAGCTGGACTGGTACGAGTTCTGACCATAGCCTTGACCGTAGTTATAACTACCGTAGCTGTAGTTCGTTCCATGAGTGGGTTGAGTGGAGTAATTGTATTGATAGTTTGCAGATGCTGAGCCCACCAATACAGCCATTACACTTACAGTTCCTAGCACTTGTCGGATTATCTTCTTCATGGTTCTCTCCAAAACACAATTGGGAAGTCACTAACTACTACGCAATTCATGCAGGATTTGTTTCACAAGTTCTTTTAGATTCCTGCATTTTCCCGATTGATTTCCCAGTTAGCCCAGAATTGCCGATAATGAAAGCAATGAAATTTAAAGAATTTATTGAGTACCTTATCGACGATTTTTCTTCAGAGCAAAGCCTGTTCAGCTATCACAATAAGGGAGAAATCAAAACTGTCAATAAGAAGAGCTTTTTACAGACAATGGGGGCCTTTTTAGAATCTCTCCAAACTTTTCAGTCTAAAGAGGTCGTACTAATCTCACATTCAAAGCTGGAGTTTCTTGCACCTGCATTCTTCGCCTGCCTGTGCCTGGATTTTAAGCCCGCCTTTGTTGCCTACCCGTCAAACAAAGTCAGCGCAAAAGACTTTGAGGAAAAACTCGCAGAAATTCTTAACACCTTCCCGATCGCCGCGATCCTCACAGAAAACGAACTAAGGGAATCCTACGCCAATTTTGAAGGTTTGAAAATTCTTGAGATTGAAGATTGTCTACGGCAGAAGAAATCAATCAACTACGGAGGGCCGGAACTCTCCAAACTTCCCCATGAGCCCATGTTCATCCAATTCAGTTCAGGCAGCACCGGAATACCCAAGGCTATGGAATTCCCCTTCTGTGCAGTTTCACGACATTGCGAGGAATTGGCCGACGCAGTAAGACTTGATAAATCCAGTGACTCAATTATTAGCTGGCTGCCTCTCTACCATGATATGGGTTTAATCGCCTGCACGCTTTTTCCACTAATCAACAAAATACCGTTTCACATGATCAGCCCCTTCGAATGGGTTCAATCTGTACAAATCCTGCTCGAAGATGCACAAAAACTAGGCTCTACCCATACCTGGATGCCCAATTTTGCCTTTGAACTGCTGGCCCAACGCTGTGGGGAATCCAAAGTGGATTTATCCGGATTCAAGATGATTGCTTCCTGCGCTGAACCGGTTCAGGTTGCCACCATGAAGAACTTCTACTCTGCCTTCAAAAACAAAGGATTAAAACCGGACGTTCTCGCTGTCACCTGGGCTATGGCTGAAAATACTTTTGCCATGACCCATCGTTTCTATGACATGGACACGGATGACTGGTTTGTTTCGGTAGAAAGGGACAAACTTCGAAAAGGTTTGATCGAACAGTCGAAGACAGGAGTTGATAGCCAGGAGATTCCTTCCTGTGGCTTTCCGGTGGCGAACACAAAGGTACTCGCTCAAACAGAAGCCGTTTGTGATTTGAAGATTCAGTCCCCTTCCACGCTCAAATCCTACCTTGGAAGGACAGACAGGATTCTGGATGATCGCAACTACTTTAATACCAAAGATCGAGGCTTTGAATTCAACGGTGAAATCTTTGTCTGTGGTCGCTCCAGTGATCTGATTATCGTCCGCGGAGTGAACATCTATCCTCAAAACATTGAAAAAATCATGGACTCTATTGAAGGACTAATCCCCGGTCGTAATGTTTGTCTGGCACAAGACGATGGTGAAGGCAGCAAAGAGCTGATTCTTCTTGCTGAAGTTAGGCATGATTCCTTCTTTTACGGACTGGAGCAGATGATCTCCAAAAAAGTTCAAAATTACCTTGGTTTTCTTCCTTCAAGAGTTGAGTTGTTACCTAGAAACTGGTTGAGAAAAACCAGTAGCGGAAAGATATCCCGACTCCCCAATCTTGAGAAATATCAGCAATATCTCAGTCGAAACATCCTCGTCTTTGGATGCTCACACGTCTATTCATTTAATGAATCAGACGAGCTGTACAACCAGGACAGTACCGCAAAGAATGTTTTTCTCAAGCAATTGGCAGTTGTGAGTGCTCAAAACATCGGTTTGGATCATCGTATGGAAGAGATGCTTAAAAACCTCGGCTCTCTTCAAACGGGGGACCTTGTTGTTTTCTTCATTGGTGAGCAAGATATTCGCAACCTGATTCCTTTCCTGAAGCGAACTGAGGCCATAACTTGGGAGAGCGCTGTCTCTCGAGTTATCCAAATACACAATGACTGGATTGGCAGAGTCAAAGAAAGCTATCCAGAGCTTGAGTTTATCTGGCTACTGCCCCCTCCACCGGGAAAAGGACTTACTCCCCATCCCCGTTTCCTTGCCATGCAGGAGATGTCGAATGAACTTTACTATCACTATCAAGCGGATCAGAGTCAAAGGAGAGAGATCGCCTCTTTGTATCGCGAGACAATGAAATCCTCCCTTGCGATTCAAGTTGTCGATTATTGGGATGAAATTTGTGAAGAAGGCTTGCTCATCAAGAAGAGCTATGAGCGCGACATCAGTCATCTTTGCAAAGTTCGAAGCGTTCTACAAAAGGCAATCACAAGAGAGACAGGCGCTCTATTCGATGACTTGAAGACCCCGCCCAGACACAAGAAAGTCACACTGGTCATGGAAAATGTTGGTCATGAAATTCACAATCTTCTTGAAGAAGTCGCCAAACGACAGCTGGAATCGGAACCCAGGCCCCTGGATGTTCTCGACTCAATGAATACTGTTCGCTTCCTCTCTACTCTGCAGGAGCGTTATGAAGTGGAACTGCCTGACAACTGGACCAGACTGGATGAGTTTCACAGTTTCAGCTCTTTGTGTGACTGGGTTATGAAACATCGTCAGGCTCAAAACCCCTTCGACATTTCCACTTGATTCAGAATCCTCGCCATCCGGTGAGAATAAAGGTGCTCCTGCATACATTTGTTGTGAGCTTCCTGAACTCTCTCTTTCAGCTCTTGCGATCGGCTGGAGAAGTACTGGATATGGGACAGCAACTCCTCCGGTGAAGAGTATGAGGGTATTTCTTGCGAGGAAAACAGCTCTTCCAGTGCAGGCTTACTTTCACAGACAGGCAATGATCCGACACTCAGGGATTCAAACAGGCGAAAGTTTAAGACATTGTCGGGAAGTCCTTGCATGTAAGCCCTGTGAATCGGGTTGAATATCATTTCACATTGACTCAGAACCTCAAGCATCCGGTGTGAAAAGGCCCGGCCTCCATAAAAGGCTTTCAACTCTGGTGCCATCATTTCCATGGACGCATCATAGCTTCCCGTCCAAAATTGATAATCGACTCCAGCCTGTGCCAGTTCCTTGAGCATTCCCAGTCGACCAGCATAAATAGTCCCCGCGAACCCCAACTTGTACCTTCTTTTCACTTTCTGAACCGGACTTTGAAAATCACTCATGGCAAAGGGAAGATGAAAAGCATTGAGACCCTTTTGCCTGAGACCTTCCACCCCGCCGGAGTCCACAATATAGATATGGGTAAATCCTTCCAGAACTTTATCAGGTATCGAGAGTGGAGCTTCATAAGGAGTAAAGCTGAGCCAGAGCACCCTGAGCGGAATCTTGCTCTTAAGATAGCTCATCGTTTCTTCATCCAATGCGAAGAGCTCTCGGGTAAAGAAAGCATCGTATTCAAAATCTTCGATTTGAGATCTGAGCTCTTTTCGATTTTCTACCAAAATACTATTTCTTAATTCCTGATTATGAATCAGCGCCGGATACAAACCCCGAGAGAGAATTCTCCGTAGTTTGCTGTGGCGTAAGGGAATGGTTCGCAGCTCATCAACTTCTTGTCCCTGCAAGGATAGCGCATAGCTGAAAGTACCCAGGCCGTTGAAGTCCTGACTGGCCTCAAAGTCGCATAGTCTTGAGTTTAGTTTGAAGACGAGCGGAGCATGAACATCGTGCTCCTGAAATGTACCAAAACTAAGCCAGCGCATGTTTCCTTACACTCTTTGAAGTAGGTGCAGAACCCTTCCTACTCCACTCCAAAACAACTGCTCCAACTTTGCGCCCAACAAAATTGAGTGAACCTTGAACGGATCCATTTCAAAGAAGTCTCCATCCGGATTTAAGCCCAGTAAAGGTTTCTTTAACCCAAGCAAAGGCATCAGATTCTGGCTGTATCGCTTCAGTGAATAGCCCATGAATAAGACTACAATAGCATCACATTCCCGCGTTTCCTCTCGAATCGAGCGATCTGATTTTCCCTTAACACCGGACCAGAAAATTTCGGCGTTTGCAAAGTGACATTCCAGACAGGACCTGAAAAAGGCTTCTCTTTTCGCATCCAAAGTTAAGTCTGCGCTGACAAAAATTCGCTCATAATTTTGATTCATATAGCTTGCTATCGGAGATTTCCCGCTCTTTTCTGACCAGAGTAGACCTGCTTGTGTTTCCAGACTGCATTGCCCGTCCATTGAGGCCGATAAGTAATGTATGAATCACAGCTTTGATCTTAGCGTAATTGTCGCCACTTATAACGAAAGGGATAGTCTTCCAGAATGCCTTCTGGAACTGAGGGACTGGTCTCAGACGATTCCTGAAAAGGTACAGATAGTCGTGGTTGACTCGGGTAGTACAGATGGAACTCTGGAGATTGCAAGACGGTGGGCCAGTGAGGGAGAAGTCCTGCTCATCAATCAAGGCAAACGTCTTGGCATGGGCAAAGCCCTTCGTGAAGCTTATGATGCTTGTGAGGGAGAGTATATCTGCCACTATGATGCGGATCGACCTTTTAAGCTGAACTACGTCAGCAGAGCACTTGATCTACTCAATAACAAAAATTGTGACTTTGTTTTAGGAGTTCGCTTCGGAGATCGTGCGAATTGGAAGAGGGTTGCCTACACTAGCGGATATCGCTTGTTTCTAAATATCCTCTTTGGACCACATGCTGACTTTGAAACGATCAATTACACTTTCAAGGTTTTCCGTAGAGAGATTCTCACGCATCTTCACCTGGATACAGATCGCTGGTTCATCGATGCACAACTCGTACTGGAATGTTTGCGCAACGGATTTGAAGTGAAAGAGCTACCCGTACCCTATCTAGTCAGATCACAGGGTCAATCTACAGTACGCTTCCGTGATATCTTCGAAATCGGGAGGGAAGCCTGCCGCTATGCTCAACAACTTTGAAGCCATCTGTCTACTTTTGATTTTGAATCGACTGATTTACTTCCCCCTTCCCTGCCATGGAGACATTGGGTTTTTCGCCAACTGGGGCCACTTCAAAGAGGAAAATTTGAAAGAAGACCTCATCATTCATAACGGAGGCTTTCGCAGTTTCGCCTTGTTTTACTATGCCCTCTTCAAGAAAGTCCTTGGCTGGCTTGATTTGCGCTATCACAGCAGACTGGGTCAGTTAGCTGCAATCCTATTGAGCATTGCTGGATGGAAACTGGTACTACCTCATATGGGATTTGCTCAAGATCACTTCTTCTACTTTTTAGCCTGCTATGCCTTTTGTGTTGGGGCTTTCAGCACAGGTGTGGTCTACATTTATACAATTGAACTGCTGGGTATCTGTTTTTTGCCCTGGATACTGCTATTCTATTTTCAAGCTCCCTTACATCCCTCTCTGCTTCTGGGAAGTTGTCTATTTCTTTCCTATTTATTCAAAATTAATCTGAGTATCGAAATCGTCTTTCTGCTGGGCTGGTTCTACATTCCAGAGGCTGGCTTTGCTCTCGGATTCATCCATGGTCTGCTTGGCGTTCTGTTCAGCCTGGCAGCCTATTATGCATATCTTAAAGTTCTCGGTGTTTTCGATTTTGCATGGCATGGTTTTTTTGCTTTTGCGAAATTTCGGGACTCGGGCTGGTATGCCTGGAAAAGACTCCTCCTCCCCTTCCTGAAGCCTATTCTTTGGGAACACAGTTTTTTACTGGCCTTCGGAATTTGGGGACTTTTCACTCAACCAACTTCGATGATTTTCTCAGGCCTGTGGCTTGGTGCAGCAATTCTTGGAATTCTTGCACAAAAGGGTTTTTTCCACTATCACTACATTGCGCTTATCCCCTCCCTAAGCCTCTTCTCAAGCACAGCAATTGCTGGAGTACTCACTATTGAACAACTGATTCTGATTCTTGGTGTTGCAGTACTGATCAGGTGGATATTTTTCTCCTCCAGACAATGGTGGCCCAAGGCTCTGGTTCATCAACGCATCTACAATGATCTTGTGGAGGAAATCCCCGGTAGCAAGTTCGAGCCAATGCTGCGTGAGTCCAGATCCTTGTGGGTGGTTGGATGGAGACTACAAATCTACTATAAATTTCATGCCCGCCCCTTCTCTCTGTTCTTGCATGGAGTCAAATATCAGATGGTCTTTGATGAAGCTGATGAGCACAAATACTGCCCTGAGTTCTACCCCCTTCTTTTGGAAAAAATCAAAATTCGACCCACGGACCTTATCATCCTCGAAGAGAATCAATATCTTCACCTTCCAACTCTGGAAAAGTGTGGATTTCAATTGGAGTATGAAGGTGAGATTCAAGGTCGCCTGAGATTCTACAAAGTCCACTCAGACAAGCTCAATGAAAGCTACCTCGAGCAAAATTATCAAAAGCTCTTTGTTCGTTATCCGGGGCAATTCAATCAGGATTTTTTTGAACGTATGGGCATCCAGTATCTACAGCAATCGGAAGGTGCTATCACTCTGGTGTGCGATAACGAGGAGAAATTTCTCAAAATGAAGAACTGGATTGAAGGTATCGACCCGGCGCGGGAAGTCTTGAAGATGCTTCCGAGTGAGCTCAGATCCTTTTCAAATCGCCCGGATAGAAAAGGTTGTTTCTGGCTTGTCTTTGAAGGTCGATCCATCGATTTCTACAATCAAATTCATGAGAAAATCAATTCTCGCTTTCAAATCTTCAAGTTCACCTGATTCCTGAATGAATTTTTTGAAGGTCCTTATTGGGGATAGCACTTAACACTCTATCCCCTCTCAACCCCTTAACATTTCCATTCGATCTGGAAAAGCTCAACTGATGTTTGGAAGACTCAGGAGAGAATTGAATTCAAGAACTTGCAAACTTCCTCTGTAAGCTGGGGCTCATTCAGTGGCAGGTTGATAATTCTGGAGCATACATCACTTACACCTTCCAGGTCCTTACAGGCATGATGCTTTAAGCCCTCGCTCTTATAGATTGGCTTTTCATAGAAGAAATTGGCTCGTAGTTTATGCAATTTGCAAAACTCTCTGTATTGCTCTCTTTGCATGGGGTTTTCAAGAAGAAATGAAAACACATGATGATTATGAAATTCCCCCAGTTCCACTGGTTGAAAACCTTCCTTGGGCAGAAGATTTCGATACTGTGAAACCAAAGTCATCCTCTGATTATGGAATTCATTCATACAAGCCAACTTCTCATCGAGAACCAAAGCCTGGATTTCATCCATACGATAGTTACCACCGGTCCCGCGACTCTGGAAACTCTCATCAAGACCATAGTTTCTCAGCTCACAGATTCTGGTTTTACAGGCCAAACTGTTGGTCAGGACAGCTCCTGCATCTCCCCAGGCTCCCAGATTTTTGGTGGGATAGAAGCTCATGGCAGCACCCCAGGAATGCTGCGCGATTGTGCTTGAATTAGAGTAGGACCCCACCGCCTGACAAGCATCTTCCAGAACAAACATGGACTTACTTTCCGCCCAATGAGAAATCTCGAGCATGGGAGCAAGTTTTCCGAAAATATGAACTGCCAGAACCGCCTTGCAGGAAGAATTGTAAGCCTCGTGAAGAGTTCTGGGACTGATGTTAAGGGTATCTTTCTCGATATCAACAAATACTGGAACATGTCCCACTTCCAGAATAGACATGATTGTCGGGATAGGACAGAAGGAAGTCACCATAATTCCGGAACCAACGGGCAAATCCAAACTTTTGAGGAGTAATTGCAAAGCACTGGTGCCTGAACTGACTCCTATACAATGGGACGCTTTGCTGTACCTGGCGAAATCTTCTTCAAAGCGGCTTGTCCATTCCCCCAATAGGTAGAAATCCTGCCCAAGTAGATTCTGGATTTTTTGATTGATCTTAAGAAAGATCTCGGGATTCTTTGATTTCATGGCATAGCCTTTCTACCAATTGAGGCAGATTTGATTTGAGTAATTTGAAGCCCAGCTTCTCTTCCAGTTTGTTGCTGTTGATTCGAAAGGGTTGATCTTCTCTTGCCCCCTGAAATTCTACAGTCAGTAAATTAACCAAATCCCCCATCTGAAGATGTTGAGTGGGACAGTGATACACTTCATTATCAAACAGATCCTTGCGCAGGATTCTCTTCACCACTTCCTGAAAGTTCTCCAGTTCAAGGTAAGGGTAAGTACGCTTCTCACCACCGTAGAGTATCATCGGATCTTTCTCGATAGCGCACTCGCAAATCTTTTCCAGCATAGATAAATTTTCCAGACTGCTTTTACCACCCACAACCGCCCCAAAGCGCAAAGTACAGAATTGGAAGTCCATCTTTCTACTCTGAAATTCCAGATGCTTTTCGATCAGCAATTTGTGAATCGCCTGAGGTTCCCGTGGTTGAAAGGGATGCTCTTCAGTCACATCACCATGCAGGGGTCCATAGACGCAAACCGAAGAGAGGTACAACAGTTTTTTTCCTGCGATCTCATTCAGGTTAATGAGCTCCAGGTAATCACTCACATTTCTCTCGAAGTCCAACTGCGGATTTTTCTGACCTTCGAGATGATTGGAGAGCCCATTGCACAGAACAATCACATCGGTATTGGCAATTTTCTTTGATGCCCAGTCCCTGTCGGATAAATCATAGCCATCGCAGGAAAAAGTCTTCCCAAGATGACTCTGAAGAGAAGATCCCAAATATCCTTTGTTACCTACAATCAAAACATTCATAGATCTATCACCAAAAACAAGACGCAACTTTCCTTATCGAAGGTATCGACCACTTAACTCAATAAGTTTACCCACAATGGACAGATTTCTGGGCAAAACTAGCAGAATCATGCAAAATGGGTAAATATCTATTCAAAGGGTCGGTAAAAGCATTCTCATTGTAGATGATACTCTTTTTATGCGAAAGCGTATTACCAAGATGCTGGCAGCCCTGACTTACAAGATTTTGGAGGCTTCCGACGGTATAGCTGCTGAAAAAATCATCAAGACTCCCGGTAACAATGTGGTTTTGATGATTACCGACATACACATGCCTGGTCAAGATGGTTTAGTCACTGTGGTTAATCTGAGAAAATCTGATCCAGATCTTCCAATCATAGTCTGTTCTTCTCTCACTGATAGAAAAACAGTTCTCAAGGCGGCCAACTTCGGAGTGCGAGAGTTTGTCGCAAAACCGGTGGATGAGGACAAACTACTCAAGGCGGTCTAAAAGTACATCAGCCCGGAAGTGAATATAGAGAAAACGGTCTTGTTTTTTGAAGACAGAGCAAGTCAGAGTGCGATAAATCTCAACTGGATTCTGGCAAAAGAGGGTTACACCGTTCACAGTTTTGCCACAACTGATGAATATGTGAACTGTTTCACGGAGAACCCCAATGCAATTGTTTTAATGAATCTTGAAGTGGCCAGTGATCAGCTGGATGTTTCTGACTTTTTTGAAGCAGTCGTCTCCAATCTGAAAAATCTGAGACTACTTTTATATTCCTTCTCAATCCAGAATAATCTCTCCTGCTTCAACCAGGCCATTGACAATAGACATCATTTTGGAGCGGGCCTCTTTCACATCTACAAGCCTTACGGGACCCATAAATCTCATCTCTTCGGACAACATAGTCCATGCCCTCTCGGACATGTTTCTGTCAAAAACTTGAAGTAGCTCGTCGTCAGCATTTTTTAGAGCAAGGCTTAAATCCTTAGAATCACATTCCTAACTCGCCTTAAGCGGCCTGCAACTTGGCATCCACGATTCTCGGGTTATCCCCGGCCTGGATCGACAAGATACCTTCCAAAATGCAAACCAGTAGGGACTCCAGAGCATCTGCTACGGTCTCCTTTTTGGTTCTTGAAAGTCCAACAATGAAAGGAACTTTCGGGTCTGAATCAGAGTAATGAGTGGTATCCTCAGTCCTGAAGAGTGTATCCAGATACTGTACAACTATCAAGTGGGGTTCCCACAAGATAGTCTCTTTGCTCATAGCCTCCAGAAGGGTGCCCTCCTGTTTTAAAAGCTTGTAGATTGGGTACCATACCGGATCATCCTCGATGCTATCAAAGACTGAAGAGGCTTTAATAACAAGGTCAACATCAAGATTGGGCTGTTCAAACAAATCACTGATAAAGTCGAGTTGCTTACGAAAAAGGGCCATTTCAGATGAAATTCGCATTCGGCAGATATAGCGAACCAAATCCCCTTCAGTACCATCAATAACAAGCTGCAAACCAGTTTTCATAAAATCTGAAAACAGGTCAAGGTCCTCTTCAAGAGAAAGTAGACCTTCTCGTCGCGCCTTAGCTGATAACCTGACCAACTCTTCTAAATATTCGACTTTCCTGCTGAGATCTAACCCCACCCAAGCGTGATCCATCTTGCCTCCAATCCATTGAATTAAAACGGCCACTCCTTAAGCTTGTCATTTTTCAAAACTCAGTGGTCGAACTAATCCTTGATCAGCAGTTTTTAATCACAATCAAACAAATTTAAACAAATTTAAACAAATAGTGGGCTATCCATTAACAAAACAATCCTCAGATTCGAGGTTGGTAGAAAGGAAAGGACAAATTCATGCTATTTCGACTGGCGATACTATTGCTTACTTTATCCAGCTATTCTCACTCCAACCCCTATTCCTGGACGCAAATATCAGGAACGGAACAGACGCCGGTTCAATACATAGAAGAGAATCCTGAAGTTGAGATTATCTGGGGATATGAAAACGGACTCTGGTTTCAATACAGCGTGGTTGAAATGAATGAAAGCATCGAAAACAGCCACCAAACTCTTGAGTTCCTAAGCCCCGACAAGAACTACTGGATCAGAACCCTCGGTGACTCCCGGTCCACAACTAAAACCAAACCAGACTCAGTAATCATCCCCAAGCTAAACTGGAACCCCGAAAACTACTTCAAAGGATAATGGGAAGTCAGGAAAATACACTACGGAGGTTGGAATCCTGGCTCACACAGTATCCGGGTAGAAAGCCTGAAGTCCATTCAAAGCACCAGTCCTTCTGAGCTAAATGAGAAGTTCAGTGAGAAAGTTTTGATTCAAGAAATCGCACCAATTTCAAATAAGTTGCTTCAACTTGAGCACCAAACATACTCTCATGAAAAATACCTCCGTGCCTATGAAGATAACAACATCTCAAGGGTAGAGACTGCGTACTTTCGACTCAAAGAAGACTATGAAACTTACATCAACGATCCAATGAATCAAATACTATCTGATGAGGACAAATTTCATGTAACCTCCAGCGTAAAGCGATTTTATCAGTTAGTCGAGAGATCAAAGAAACATTTGATCCTGCGGGGTCTTCAATCAAATGAACTGATTTACATGCTTCGAAAAAACTAGAGCACAATCTAGCGCAAGCGAGCGATTGCAAGAGCCTCACCCCTGGCAAAACACGGGTAGTCCCATCCAAAAGAAATCCAGCATCGAGCGGAAGTCGCGAAGCAACATTTCCAAGAAGACCCACCCTTAGCCCTAAACGAGTAGTCCCACTCCCCAACCCCCCAAAAAAAAACTATTCCGAAAGCTGGGGAAATCGGGAAGAGCCGGGTTTTCCAGGCAAAGAAAAAAGGGCCTTCACGAGGTCCGGAATAGCGGAGCTATTTTGGAATTCGGGAAGTCCCTTGTTTCAAAGCCTGGGGAAGCCAGATCGACCGATTTCCCCAGTTTTCGGAATAAAAAAATAGCGATGCAGGGACTCGAACCCCGGACACGCGGATTATGATTCCGCTGCTCTAACCAACTGAGCTACATCGCCATCATCAAGTTTCTTTCGCAATGGATGCGGGGGCCGGATTTGAACCAACGACCTTCGGGTTATGAGCCCGACGAGCTACCAGACTGCTCCACCCCGCGATCATGCAAAAAATGTTCTTCTACTTACAAACTGGATGCGGGGGCCGGATTTGAACCGACGACCTTCGGGTTATGAGCCCGACGAGCTACCAGACTGCTCCACCCCGCGATCATTCGTAATAGAGCATACCCAGGATCGGAATCGAACCGATACGCCATTGCTGGCACTGGATTTTAAGTCCAACGCGTCTACCAGTTCCGCCACCTGGGCATACTTGTCTTCCGTAGAAGAGCGACGATTCTACCTACAGTTCAGGCAAGTGTCAACGGTTAATTTCAAGGAGAAAGAGTTATTGTGAAAGCAGCCAGGAAGCAAGCACGCTGGCGGCAGAAACATTAAGGCTGTTCACCTTTCCCAGCCGGGGGATACTGGCCATTGAATCGATATGTTTTTCCAGTTTGTGGTGAATCCCGAAGCCTTCACTCCCAAGAACCATCGCCAATTTTGGAAATTTTTGCGTCTCAATAGTCATCAGGTCAGTATCCGCTTCTCCATCCAGGCCAATGATATGAAAATCATTCTGTTTCAGTTGATGAAGAAAGTGTCCCATTTCCTGGACTTCCAGAAAGGGTTGATGCTCAACGGCCCCGGATGAGCTCTTGGCAACACTGGCTAACTGAAATGAGCAGGAGCCTTTGGAACCCAGAGCAACCAGATCCACACCAAAGTGATCCGCATTCCTGACAATCGCCCCAAGGTTACCGGGATCCTGAATCTGGCTTAAGAGAAGGAGGCGTGCCTTGTCCTGCTCGAGTATTTGCAGGTTGGCTTCAGGAAGAGCTTGAGCGACCGCCGCAAAGCCCTGGTGATCTCCGGATGTACACAGTCGATGAATTTGTTCTTTGGATTTACAGGGTATGGTGTATACACCGGATTTTCTTAACTGATCCCGTAGCAGTTTTCCTGGTTTATCGATTCCCTGAAAATAGGCAACCGCGACTAATCGCTCGGGGTCTGCGCTTAAAGCCTCCTGAATCGGATTTCTGCCATAGAGAAAGCGCACATCTTGTGATTCACTGAAATTAGATGTAGTGGTCAGGAATTTCTTCCACCGGGATAGTAATTTTTCGTTTTTTGCCACTTTCCTGTCCTCCACAGATGCCTCGGGCGTACATCACATCAACGATCCTGGCTGCTCGATTGTATCCGATTCCCAAGTGTCTTTGCAGCATAGAAGTGGAAGCGTACTTTTCTTTTGCGATGACATCAAGTGCTGCATTGAATTTTTCGTCATAGAATTCCTGGCTATCTTCGACGGCCTCTTCAGTTTCCATGAAATCACTGATGATGTCTTCGTATTGCCCTTCACCGAAATTGTCTTTGATTTGTCGAACCAGGACTTCCACTTCGTCATCTGTCATGAAAGCACCCTGTACACGCTCGGGTTTGTTCGTTCCGGCCGGAAGATAGAGCATATCCCCCTTTCCAAGGAGCTTTTCAGCACCAGTTTGATCAAGAATTGTCTTTGAATCAATACCGTTGGTTACCATGAAGGATATTCGACTTGGAAGATTGGCTTTGATGAGTCCGGTGATTACATCAACGGATGGCCGTTGTGTCGCGATGACCAGATGAATCCCAACCGCTCGCGCTTTTTGTGCTATTCGACAGATTGAGGTTTCCACATCCTTCTTGGCTACCATCATCAAGTCGGCAAGCTCGTCCACGATGATGACTACGTAGGGTAGCGGCTTGGAAGGCAATGCTGGAGCATCATCTTTGATTGCATGAAGTTTGTGGGTCATTAACTTTTTATTGAAATTATCAATGTGTCGAACTCCATAGCCCGAGAGCAGGGTATAGCGTTGCTCCATTTCCTCGACTCCCCAGCGAAGAGCTGCTGCAGCCTGCTCAGGGTCCGTAACAACATCAGTGATGAGGTGGGGGATGCCCTGATAGACGGCAAATTCAACCTGTTTGGGATCAATCATTACGAATTTTACTTCTTCCGGAGTGTTGCGAAACAGGATGGAGGATATCAGGGTGTTTACACAGACCGACTTACCCGCTCCTGTTGCCCCTGCTACAAGCAAGTGTGGCATCTTCGCAAGATTTCCGATCACAGGGTGACCATCAATCCCCTTTCCAAAGGCAATACTCAGGCAGTGAGCATCCTGATCAGATGTTATTGACTCGATAACTTCCTTAAAGTAGACGGGCACAGGATTCGCATTGGGAACCTCGATACCTACTTTATTGGTACCCGGAATCGGAGCTTCAATTCTCACCGACTTAGCCTGTAGTGACATCGCTATCTCATCACTAAGGTTTCGCAGTTTGTTGAGACGGGTTCCTTTGGCTGTTTTCAATTCAAACCTGGTGATTGTTGGACCCTGTACAAAATTGTCCAGTCCAACTTCTACCTTAAAATTACCCAGTGAGCTGACTAGCTCCTGCCCTCTTCTTTGCAAAGATTGCTCACAGTCCCGCTTTTGATCTGTAGGTGGATCTTGCAGAAGGCTTATTGTTGGAAGCTCGGCTCCATCAAAGTAGCGATCATCACCATCCAGCTCATCCTCATCCAGGTCCTCATCTTCTAGCTCGGCATCCTCAAGGATAGCTTCATCTTCAACCAGATCTACTGCTTCCTCTACGATTTCAGTTTCATGTGGTATCTCTTGAGATTCACGCAATGGTTCCAAAGCCTCGGGAGGAATGACATCTTCTTCAAGGTCTTCCAATTCCCCTTCTTCTACCAAAACTTCCTTTCTCTGGAAAAAGGACAATCCGGGAACTTTTGAGAGCAGTCCTTCCTTTTCTTCCTCATCCTCACGATCAACTTCAACAGTAATTGTATCGGGGTAATCTTCATCCTCTTCTTCATCTGAGTCCGAAACATATTCATCCTCAAAATCAAAAGACTCGTTCTTTTCCAAGGAATCCGTTTCTATCATGTCATCCGACTCAACAGCTTCCTCCTGAATAGACGAATCTTCCTGAAGGGTTTCCTCCTCCACTGATTTACTCGCCGTATTGTCTACAGGCTCCTTCTCATCCTCGATTGAATTGGAATCATCCCGGGCTGGCTCAGCTTCTTTTTGAAACCATCTTTCCACATGCACGATCAGATCTTCGATGACCACATAAACACCGGTGTGCAATTTTTCCAGAGTCAGCCACACAGACTTGTGCAGCACCAACATCACGATCTTGATCGCTTTGTAAGATTGTAGAGAGAAGCGCTTCATCATTTGAAATCCTGAAACGGCAAGATCCGAAATATAGATTTCGGTAACATGCATGAAGCTGATCAGGAAAGCTGCCAGCAATGTGATGCCTGTGGACAATTCACCAATGATGGAGTGCCCAAGCCAGGCAATCATTTGGCCGACTTTCCCTCCTAGATAGATGTCTCCCTGCAGCGGTGGAAGCGTCGCAGACAAAAATCCAATGAAGGAAAAGTACATGAGGGGAAAGGCAAGAATCTGGCTGCTCTTTTCAAAGACCACTTGTCCCATGAGTCTTCTGACTCCGCAATAAAAAATGAATAGTGCTAGAAATACAGGCCCGACTCCGTTCAAGGTCGCAAACTGGCTGACTAAAACCTGAACTTGTCCCTTTTGCTCCAAGGCCAATCCAGCGATGATGACCATGGCAAGTCCAATGTAGAGGACCCCAAGGACTTCATTTCTTTTTCTTGTTTGACCTTCCAGTTCCGGCAGGCAAGCCTCAATGGTGATTGCAGTAAGGTCAGAACCTGATTGATAGCTGCTCTCGATAGTATTGGCTTTTGATTTCTTGCTTCTTTTCTTGGCCTTGGGCTTCTTTGGCTTGGCTTCTTCGAGTGAGGTAGACTCTGATTGAGAAGGACCTTCCAAAAGTCTTTGAGCTAGAGTCAATTGTGTACTGGCGTGTTTGCTGCTTGATTTCATAGGCACCTCATCACGATGGCTGAATCCAGCCAAACCCGGCCAGGATTGCAAGTGACAGACAATATATTCCAAAAATCTTGAAGTTCTTCTTTTTGAGTAGGGAGATGAGAAGGATTAGAGACAGGTATCCAACAATAAAGGAAAGGGAAAAGCCCAGAAACAAAGACAGACTATCAATGTCAGTTGCCCCACCGGCTTCATATGCTTCTTTCAGCTCCAGCAAAAACGCTGCACAAATTGCAGGAATGGACATCAGGAAAGAAAAGGAGGCCATCTTCTCCCGGGAAGCTCCGATGAGAAGACCCGCAAATATGGTACTACCTGACCTTGAAATCCCGGGAACTACCGCCAAGCCTTGGATCACACCAAGGAAAAGAGCTTGTTTCCAACTGATTTGATCTCTTCCCGCGGGATTCAATCGATCGATGATGATACAAAGTAATCCTGTCACGCAAAGTGCACTTAAAACACCGTTGACGCTGATATGAGCTATTCCACCTTTTTTCATTGCAAGACCTATCAAGCCTGTCGGAATCGTCAGAAGAATGATCATTCCGACTTCTGTTTGAATTGGATTTGTATTCCTGGTGGGTGCTTTCAGCCAGGAAATGCTTTCTTTGATGTAAATCCACAGATCTTTTCTAAAAAATAGAAGAACACTCAGAAGAGTTCCCATATGAAAGAAAACGTTCATCAGAAGTAGCGAAGAGTTGGAAACTCCCTGTACAAACCATCTCTCAAAGAGTACGAGATGCCCTGATGAAGAAACCGGCAAGAATTCAGTGAGCCCCTGGATAATTCCCAGAATGAGATAGTGTGTTTCCATAAATAACCTGTAAAAGGTTATCGTCTCAGGCCCACAAAGGCTTAAGAGCAGGGACTAAGATTTGGAAGAATACTCGTATCTCCAAACGAAAAGAAACGGTATTGCTCCTCGATTGCTTCTTTGTAGATTCTATGAAGATTATCCACACCAACCAGGCTCGCTACCAAAACAAGAAGACTGCTGCAAGGAAGGTGAAAATTGGTCATAAGGTAGTCACAGGCATGTACCTTCTGCCCGGGATAGAGATAAAGCTGTGTCCAGCCAGACCAGGCGTTTCTCCATTGATTTTGACGATAAACACTCTCAAGAACTCTCAGAGAGGTTGTACCAATCGCTACAATTTTGTGATTTTGGGACCTTGCCCTTTGAAGCAAATCAATGGTGACTTGACCAACACTGATAAACTCTCTGTGAATTGGATAGTCCCGAATGTCATCGGTATCAATTGGCTTGAAGGTTCCCGGCCCAACATGCAGGGTCACTTCACAAAATTCGTGTCCCATCGCCTTTAGACTTTCTATCATATTCGAGTCGAAGTGAAGCCCTGCAGTGGGGGCTGCGGCTGCTCCGAGCTCACTGGCGAAAATAGTCTGGTATCTGCCCAGGTCACCCTTGTAATCCTTGATATAGGGTGGTAGTGGCAAATTTCCAATCTCCTCAAGCAAAAGGGCTTGATCAGATGGAGTCAGGGGTTCTTGAGAATGCAGATCCTGTAGAGAAACAATCCAGTAGCCTTCAAATCTTTCTACCAATTTCAGGCCATAATTTTCGTTGAGGTAGACAGTCTCGGAAGGCTTCAGTTTGCGAGAAGGCTTTAAAAAAGCTTTCCAACATCCAAAGTGTGTGGAGTCCAGAATCTGTTCAAACAGCAAGGCCTCTACCTTTCCCCCGGATACACGCTTCGCGTAAAGCCTTGCTTTGCGAACCCTGGTATTGTTGCAAACAAAAAGCACTTTTTCCTGACTCAGCAAATCCAGATTCAAAAGCTCATGAAACTTGCGATGATTAACTTCCAGCTTGCTGAAATCAAGCAGCCTGGATTCAACTCGCTCTGTACTGGGTTGTTGCGCAATCAAGGATTCATCAAGCTCATATTGATAGTACTTCAGGGAATAATGTGATTCCAAAATGGTCTCCTGTCGGGAAGGCTCTTGACTGTTTTCATCTCCTGATCAAAGGGACATTGAAAACGAAGTTTATAGGCATGTAGGCCCAGGTCTACTTCACTAAACTGATACATCAAACCAAGATGGGAGTAGTCATCATAGGAATAAAGTTCGTCATTGAGTACCGGTGCACCAGCAAACTGAAAATGAACTCGAATCTGATGTTGTCGACCAGTAAAGATTCTCACCAGATAGTAATGGACTTTCCCTTTGGAGAATGCATAACGATAGCGGGTTTTGGCGTGTAGGCCATGTTCATAATCGACAATCTGAAACTTCTTGTGAATTTTAGGGTCACCCGCGCCAATGGGTTCATTGAATAATCCTGAGGTTTTTGGTAAACGCCTTTGGGTCGCCACCAGATAGTATTTTTCAATCCCCCCGGCTTTAAGAGTTGTCTGAAGCCTGTCTGCAGCTTTAGAGCTTTTGGCAAACAAGCAGACTCCTGAGGTGAACTTGTCGAGTCGGTGCACAATATAGAGTTCAGTCCCAATGTCTTGAGATGCCTGGGATGCCAGTGAATAATCCAGAAAGCCAATTCTGTGAATCAGGCAGCCAGAGGATTTGTTCAATACCACATATTCGGGGTGATCGTAGACGATCTCGTAATCAATTTTTTGGCTCAATTCTTCATTCTTCAGGCGACGACACAGTTCGTAATAGTCAAACTGAATACGGTCCCCGAGCTTGACCATATAGTTCTTCTTGACTGGTCCCTCATTGACCAGAATCCCCTTCTTCTCAAGGCACTTTACCCAAAAAGAACGGCTTACATGGTCTGACTGAGACTGCAGAAAGTGATCAATTCGTATTTTTTCTTCCAAGGGCCACTGAAAGTCAAACTTCCCCTGAAAATCCAGAAGTGCTCTGGGTACACTCATTTTTACAAACCTTGTTTCTTATCCCTGAGGTAGAGCTCCATGGTTTCCTGTCTGATTTTTCTGGATTTGGCCAACTGCTTGAGATGCTGATCTCTGGTCATCATCCCTTCCGTACTTCCAGTTTGCATTACGGAGTAAAGTTGTTCCGTCTTGCCATCACGAATCATATTCTTTACAGCGTTGGTCCCTCTCATCATTTCCAATACAGGTACTCGACCCAGAGATTGAAAATCAGGAACAAGGATTTGTGAAACCACACCACGAAGGCAAAAGGAAAGTTGAGCACAAATATTTTGACGCTCATCTGGAGGGAAGAATTGAATCAACTGTTCAATAGTTTGAGGAGCGGATTCCGTGTGAAATGTTGAAAACACAAGGTGTCCCGTACCAGCCAGTTTTAATGTGGATTTAATCGTCTCCACGTCCCTCATTTCCCCTACCAGCACCACATCAGGATCTTCACGCAATGCCGCTTTCAAGCCATCAACGAAGGAGTCAACATGCTCTCCGAGTTGTCGATGAGAAATCACCGATTTTTGATTGGTATGAATGTATTCGATAGGGTCCTCAATACATAAAATATGCTTGCTGTCGCGTTTGTTGATTGCTCCAATAATACTTGCAAGAGTGGAGGATTTACCGGCTCCCGTCACACCGGTGATAAGAACCAGTCCACTGTCCAGTCTTGAGATTTCTTCCATAAGATGGACAGGAAGTCCCAGATCTTCAAACCCTGGAATCTCTTTCTTGATGTGTCGAAATGCTCCTTCGATTCCTTTGTGAGAAAGATAGACGTTGACTCGAAAACGCTCTCCCGAGGAGATACAAAGAGAGAAGTCCAGTTGTTTGTTGGCACAGAATCGTCTTTGCTGAGTTGCATCCATTCTCAATCTGAGCAACTCCTTGATCTGATTGGAACTGATGGGTCTTAAACCAAGGCTCTGGATTGCTCCATGGACTCGCACCATGGGTTCCTCATCCGCCTTAAGATGCAAATCACTTCCACCAAGAAAGACCAACTTCTCCAGGATTTCATCCAAGGTAAATTCATACCTTTCGAAGTCGTCCTGATCAAAGTAAAAATAGTTGTGGTGTTCGGACACAGCAGCAACAGGAACTTCTACGATGGGAACCGGACTCGCTACCGGCGCTGGTTTGGGGGCAATACTAGCAGCGATCTGGGCACGTTCCTTGAGTTTGAATGGATCAGTAAGACACTCTTTGATACGTTCAAGGTTAGTCAATGGAGAGTTTAGTAATTCTTCAAGGTACTGCTCCTGGAGGGATTCCAGATTTTGCGCCAGGCGTCTAACCTCGTCATTCTCAAGGCGCTCCATTTCTTCAATCAAAGAAATCAGGCCTTCCTTTTCCGATTCACGCAAGTACTTGGTAACCCAGTAATGAATGGAGTCGTTAGGATGGTTGAGGTAGCCCAGTCCGTAGACAAGGGGGAGACAGCCTTCCTTTCTTCTCAACTCCATGAAGCATTCATGTCGAACAACCCACAAGTCATTGGAAAAGCCTTCAATCAGTGAGCGCACTGCTTCTTCACCTTGTATCTGAGCGATGGCTCTTACAGCATAGAGTCGATAATCGCGGTTTTCCGAGCGAAGAAACTGGCTCAGAGCAGGCAAGACTGATTTTACCCGCAGAGTTGAGAAAACTTGCAGAGTCCAGAAGATTTTCTCCTCATCGTCTGAGTATTCCTTCAGGATTGTCACCAAAGGCTGAATCACTTTCTCGCCAATCATGACCAGAGAGTCGGCCGCATGTTTTCGAATCAGCCAGGCCTCATCATTAAAACAGTCTGTAATCAGGCGAATTGCTCTTGGAGATGCGATTCGCGAAAGGGCGGTAATTGTATAGAAACGAAGCTCCTGATCCTTCTCACGAATAAATCCTTCGATTTGAGGCAGGTCTTCTTCGTGAACAACTTCTGCCAGAGTCTTTAAGGCCCAGAACCTAAGATTGTGTTCTCGACTGTTGAGACACTCAATCAAAGCGTTAACCACCTCCCCCTTCATATTAATCAGAGTTTCGCTCGCCTGAGCTCGAAGAACCCAGAGATCGGAACTCAAGCAGCGCATCAAATACGGTATAATCCCGGTTGTTTCGATCTGCTTCATTCCCGAGAGAGCGTAAATTCGAATTTCGTCGGCATAGTCAGGAGAGTTGACCACTCTAAAGAATGGCTCCAAAGCCTTTTCCCCAAGTAACTGACCCAGTACACGAAAAGACCAGTAACACTGGTCTCGCGTCCCTTCCAGAATCAATTTTTTGAGATGGGGAACTGCAATCTCACCAAGATTTCCAAGTGCTTTGGCACTTTCATGTCTCAAAACCCACTTTTTGGAATTGAGCTTGTTCGAGAAGAAAGGGATGAGCCTTTGGTAGCGGATCTTCCCCAAACCACTAAGGATTATTATTTGATTGGCTTCTGTCACATCTGGAAATACATTGGTCAATCTTTTGACATTACGCTCTACAAACTTCATATATTTCTTGGACTTGGCCTCATCCTGGCTTTCCTGAGCAAACTGATAATAATCCTGAGCGACACTGCAATAAATCTGGATAGACCAGTATTGAATGTCTTCATTTTTGTCATTGAGATATTCACTCAGAAATGGATAAATCTTGTTTTGATGTCTTAAAAACAAAGAGTAGAGTCTGGAGCGAATAATCCAGATTCTGTGACCCAGGCTCTGGATCAGTGAATGGACAAGCTCTTCTTCTACAGAGTCGGTATCAGCAAGCAGCTCGTCAAAATACTGTATCGCTTCTCCGGACGCTTCCAAAGGGCCTTCTTGCAGCTCTTTGAGCTTGGTTAGAATCAACTCGTCCATCTTCGCTCCTAAAACTATTGAATCAGCAGAATTGGAATCTTACCAAGAATTTCGCCTTACTGCAGGAGAATCTGGACAATTCCCCCTTTGCTTGGGGTTCTGGTAATCAATAGACTAAGACATACAAAAGTTCCTTTTTTTGTACTTTTTTGTATTTATTCAAACATTTTCTATTAAATATTGATGTTTTTTGTCGATGCTTGTATTGAAAGGTACGAATATGATTGGATTTTACAAGAGCTTGAATAACTTCATGGACAGCCGTAAGGAGAACCTGACTGGTCAGGGTGCACGCAAGAAGAAGAAAGCGAAATCCCCTGCATCCCGCACAGACCTTTACTCTCAGGTTGGGATTGGATCCAACATTAACTTCAGTGCGTAACAGTCTTGGCAATGACTGAGTTCCCCAACTCAAGACCCCCAATTCATTCTGGCTTACCGTCTTGGGAAAGCCACGAGTAGATAATCCAAAATCCACACCCGGAGTATGCGATCTCAAAACACCGCTCCTTGCAAGAGCCTTTCCAATGAACTAGGATTAAAGGCATGAGTCAAAGTGTAAGAATCCTCTGCCCCCACTGCCAAAAAGTGACTATTCTGGACTTCAAGTCTCCACCAAGGATTCACAGCTTCCATAGCACGAATTTTCAATGTCATCAGTGTCAAACCTGGCTGAGACTGGATATGTTCGTCGGGTTAAGCCACCTGGAAATGAAAAACCCGAAGAAAGAAAAAGCCGAAGACTCAAAGTCTCCGGCTTGATTCACTGTATTTTCAGAAAATTTAGTTTCTAAATCTCGTCGATATCCTTGTGCACCATGTCATGCAATGCGTAAATCTTACGAATTGTTCCGCTCTGTGTTCTCATGACAAAGGTTTCAGTGGAAACTTTTTCATTGGCGTGAAACTGGACGCCCTTTAAACCACGACAATTGGTTACAGCAGTTGCTACGAAAAACACCTGATTTCCGCCCGCAAGGTCTCTGGTTCTGTAAACAGTGGACAAGTCTGTGTAGCCGGCCTTTTCGAGTCTTTCCTTTTCATCCGGATTGATGTAACAAAGCTGTCCCTGAATTTCGCCACCCATGCATCGTAGGGCTGCAGCCGCAAGAACACCTTCAGGGGCTCCCCCGATACCCATGTACATATCAATACCCGAGTCTTCAATACAAGTGGCCATGCAGGCGGAAACATCTCCATCCGAGAAGGTATAAACCTTGGCTCCTACTTTTGAAAGAGAATTGATCAGGTCTTCGTGTCGCTCACGATCGAGCACCATGACGGTAACGTCATCCTTAGCCTTTCCCAGAGCTCTTGCTACTGCCGAAACGTTTTCTTCAACACTCGCATTGATGTCAACGACTCCCAAACACTTTGGTCCCACAGCAATTTTCTTCATGTAAACATCAGGAGCTTGTAGAAGATCACCCTTGTTTGCTACAGCAATAGCAACCATTGCCTCAGGTCGCCCATAAGCTACAGAACTGGTACCTTCCAAAGGATCAACAGCAATATCAACTTTTAATTCACTGTCCGGATTCCCGACTCTTTCCCCAATGTAGAGCATGGGTGCCTTATCTCGCTCCCCTTCTCCAATTACAATAGTTCCATCAAAATCCAGGTTATTAAAGCCCTGTCTCATAATATCAACTGCGGCCTTATCAGCAGCTTTCGCATCTCGTCTGCCCACCCATTCCGCTGATTTTATAGCAGTCACTTCAGCGATTCTTGCCAATTCCAATGCTAAAACTCTCATGGAGATTCCTCACTTTCCAGGTTATCCAGTCCGGGCTATTGGACAAATTCGAAACAAAAACAATCCTGTCTGCCTGCCAATATTCCTCTTCACAAGCAAAAAAAACCCGATTCAGGCTAGCTAAGTTACCATGATTGAACACTCAAATCATCATTTGTAGAAAAAAACTCTTGACCGCCAAAAGCCTGTTGATTTCAAAAAAAATTGTTCCAAATGCCCATTAACACTGGGTTTTTATCTTAAACAGAAAGAGCCTCTTCTTCCACTTTCTGTCGCCAAAACACCTCATTAACAAATACAAACAACAATTTTCTTTAATCTGCTGTGGGATCTGTCGATACCTAATTCAGGACCGAATAAAAATGGCAGGTCCGGCCCTCAAGGAAGAGGAAGCAAAACTTTCAAGGATGAAAGAAAAAAACGAACATAAGTTCATCCTGGAATTTCCTTCACTTGAGAAACAGTCAAGAAACTAAAATAAGGAAACGGGTGAAACATGTCTATTCAAAGCTCGCGATATCGCATATCGCAACTCAATCAAGTTAGTTCCAGTATTACCGAAATCCCTTTTGCTGCAATTGCACTCTTGTCTGGACCGGAATCAAACCTCCAAAGGTCTCATCGCAAGAAAAAAATTCAATTTGCTCATACAGTGCAACCAATTGACTTTGCAGCAGAAGGAGGTAGTTCTCTCAGCTAAAGAAAATTATTTCCAAATCAGGCTCGAAGTCTAACCACTTTAATGACTTCTGGCCCGCAATAGCGGGATTTCCCCGCAAGCTTCGAAACCAATAATTAACCGAGTTCCGTCATGAATGACGGCGAGTCCCTAGTCAAGGAGGATAGCATGGGATTTAGAATTAACAACAACATTTCGGCTCTGATTGCCACCGGTAATCTGAACAAAACTCAAAGCAACTTAACCCAGTCCATTGAAAGACTTTCTTCAGGTCTTCGGATCAACAGAGGTGCTGATGATGCCGCTGGATTGACCATCAGTGAGAAATTGAGAGGTCAGATCCGCGGGCTGAATCGTGCGGTTGGTAATGCCCAGGATGGTATCAGCCTTATCCAAACAGCAGAAGGTGCACTCAACGAAAATGCTTCTATTTTGAATCGTCTGCGAGAGCTGGCCATTCAGTCTCAGGCGGACAGTTTGACAGCCACTGATCGACTGGAAATCCAGAAAGAAGTGGATCAAATGGTTGATGAAATTGACAGAATTTCGCAAACCACTGAATTCAACACCAAGAAACTTCTTGACGGTTCCGCTAGCGCTCTGGTTAGCACGGACAATAAGAACTTGA
>Ga0181582_10000032_pt1 | contig 71531 bp, 56 predicted proteins | sample 071ome_32_FD_132438 | JGI IMG/M metagenome (GOLD analysis project Ga0181582, IMG submission 132438) | Coastal salt marsh microbial communities from the Groves Creek Marsh, Skidaway Island, Georgia - 071405AT metaG (megahit assembly) | ecosystem: Environmental > Aquatic > Marine > Intertidal...
ACCCCACCTCCTCTCTGGCGAGATGAAGAGGCGAATTCGGCAATTTCCGCGACCAAACCCCAAAACTCTGGCGGGCCGGACGCTGTCTAAATAGGCAAGATTGTCGATATACATAGTGGCATGTCGCCGCTATAATGCCCGGCTATCTTTTTTTCACGCACCTAAAGTCCCGCTCAATAGCCCGGGAAGACGAGAATTCATGGCCGATTTAATTGCACCACAATCCAGCCTGAAAGCACTGATCGCGAAGGGTAAAGAACAGACCTACCTGACTTATGCCGAGGTGAATGATCACCTGCCGGAGAACATCTCCGATCCTGACCAGGTAGAAGACATTATCCAGATGATCAATGACATGGGTATCAAGGTGTTCGAGGCAGCCCCCGACGCCGATGCCCTGCTGCTCAATGAAGACAGCGATTCCGGCGCCGACGAAGTCGCCGCCGCCGAAGCGGCTGCCGCCCTGGCCGCCGTCGAGAACGAAGCCGGTCGCACCACCGACCCGGTGCGCATGTACATGCGCGAAATGGGTACCGTTGAACTGCTGACCCGTGAAGGCGAGATCGTGATCGCCAAGCGTATCGAGGAAGGCCTGCGGGAATTGATGAAGGCGATGGCCCTGTTCCCCGGCACCGTGGAGCACGTACTCAATGAATACGCCCTGATCGACACCGAGGAACGCCGCCTCAGCGACCTGATCACCGGTTACCTGGACACCACCGACGACGATATCCCGCCGCCTGCCAGCCAACAGGCTGACGCCGCAGACTCCGATGATTCCGACTCTGACTCCGATTCCGACGACGATGACGACGACATGGACGACTCCAGCGAAGACGACGGCGCAACCGGCCCGGATCCGGAAGAAGCGAAGCTCCGCTTTACCGAACTCAAAAAGCAGTACGAGAAGACCAGCAAGAGCGTCAACCGCAACGGCCGCGATCATCCACGCGCCATGGCGGAGCTGGAAAAACTGGGCGAGCTGTTCAAGTCATTCAAGCTGACCCCACGCCAGTTCGACCCGCTGCTGCAGCACGTACGTGCGGTGCTGAGCCGACTGCGTCGCCACGAAAAGAGCGTGATGAGCCTGTGTGTGCGTAGCGCCAAGATGCCACGCAAGGTCTTCATCGAATCCTTCCCCGGCAACGAGACCAACGAGAAGTGGATCGACAAGCACATCCGTGCCAAGAAGCCCTACTCCGAACTGCTGGTCAACGTGAAGACCGAAGTGCTACGTGCCCAGAAGAAGATCAAGCTGCTTGAAGAAGAGACCGGCCTGACCGTCACCGAGATCAAGGACATCAACCGCCAGATGAGCATCGGCGAGGCCAAGAGCCGCCGTGCCAAGAAGGAGATGGTGGAGGCCAACCTGCGTCTGGTGATCTCAATCGCCAAGAAATACACCAACCGCGGCCTGCAGTTCCTGGACCTGATCCAGGAGGGCAACATCGGCCTGATGAAGGCGGTGGACAAGTTCGAATACCGCCGCGGCTACAAGTTCTCAACCTACGCCACCTGGTGGATTCGCCAGGCGATCACCCGCTCCATCGCCGACCAGGCCAGGACGATCCGTATCCCGGTGCACATGATCGAGACTATCAACAAGCTGAACCGCATCAGCCGCCAGATGGTCCACGAGAAAGGCCGCGAGCCCACGCCGGAAGAACTGGGCGAGCGCATGGACATGTCGGAAGACAAGGTCCGCCGCGTCCTCAAGATCGCCAAGGAGCCTATCTCCATGGAGACGCCCATCGGTGATGATGAAGATTCCCATCTGGGGGATTTCATCGAGGATGCCACCGTGGATTCACCGGTGGACAGTTCCATCGACGAGGGCCTGCGGGAAGCAACCAAGTCCGTATTGGGCTCACTGACCGCCCGCGAGGCCAAGGTGCTGAGAATGCGCTTTGGTATCGATATGAACACTGACCACACCCTCGAGGAAGTGGGCAAGCAGTTTGACGTAACCCGCGAACGGATTCGTCAGATTGAGGCCAAGGCCCTGCGTAAGCTGCGGCATCCAACCCGGTCGGATCACCTCAGGTCGTTCCTGGACGATTAAGCCTGAAAGGAAATTGGCAAGAATCGAAGGGGTGCCTATAATGCACCCCTTCTCTTTTCTGCAATGGGAAAGAGAGAACGCTTCGCCTCGAAGGGCTTTAGGTTTGTCGGAAGTCCTTAATCGAGGCGCAGCACTTTCCGAGCGAGAGAGCGTACATAAGTACGTGAATGAGTGAGGACAAGTGCTGCAACGAAGAGTAAGGGCTTCCAACGAAGCCAAAGCTTTTGGCACAGCCTGAGGTTTGTAATCGAGGCGCAGTGCTTTCTGAGGGAGGGAGCGTACTTCAGTACGTGACCGAGTGAAGACAAGCGCCGCAACGAAGAGCACAAAGCTCAGGCGAAGACAAAAGGGCCTATAACTCAGTTGGTTAGAGTAGCGGACTCATAATCCGTTTGTCCCAGGTTCGAGTCCTGGTGGGCCCACCAATTTTCCAGCAGCATACTTAGTCCATCTTTCAGGGAATCCAAATCTTGCCGCTGCAATTCCACAATCTCACCAATTACTTGCGGGTTAAAGCATGCAACGAACCTGCCTGAATTGTGGCATGAACGTGAGCGAGGCTACGCGAGACTGCCCGAAATGCGATAACGCGCTGAATCTTCAGCATGACGGATCAACCATCACTGTCGATATTGCCCATCAGGGTGAACGCGTGCCTGAGGCACTGCAAAGGCTGCAAAGCGAAATCCATTCAGCCAAGCATGGTACTGCGATGTGTATTCGCTTTATTGTCGGCTCAGGCGTGATTCGCAAAGAAGCAATACTGTCTCTCCGTGATAGTGAATTTCGCGGAGATATTAGAAGCTTTGAAATTGAACCTCACAATAGCGGTGCGATACTGGTAAGGCTTAAGTAGTTAACCAGTGTAGCAGACACTTAATTGGGCACAGCCTGCATCAGCGCCGCCCAGAATGCATCGTTAAAACTGACTCCGTCTCTGCCACCGGAAAAGCCCAGGCGAGTCACCACCAGGTTCAGGCTTGGCACCAGGTAGAGCTTGCGATCGCCTGCGCCCTGCATGGCGACCAGGTCATCCGGCGCCGCGGGGATCAGCTTGCCATCTGACCGAGTCGCGTTGTTATCCGGGACGAGGGAAAACGCCTGGCCATTAAGCCACCAGAGGTAACCGTAAGCCGGGTTCAGGGTTTGCGAGGGAGACAGCATATCAGCGAGGAAGTCAGTATCATCCAGCACGATCTCATCGCCCCACCTGCCGCCTGCCTGAATCATCAAGCCAAAGCGGGCCAGGTCTCGAGCGGTCGTGGATAAACCCACCGCGATCGCCGCGTCGAAGCCGGGGCGAGGCGTCCACGCCGTGTTGCTTGCGCCAATAGGATCGCTTATCCAGCCCTGGGTCAGTGCATTGCGCTCCAGGCCTGTTGCCACCATGAGTACTCGCATGGTGGCATGGTAAACGGGCGTGTTATAGAGCCATGCAGTGCCCGGCGCAGCCACATAGCTAAAATCAGTGGCCAGGCCGCTATTCATGCTCAGCAGATGTCTCAGGGTGATGGCCTGCTCTTGTTCAGGACTCGCCTTTGACCAGCCCGCACCAAGGTAGTTGGAGACAGCATCGTCCAACTGGAGGTAACCCCGCGCCTGGGCCATGCCTGCCAGAATCGCCACGACACTCTTTTGCGCGGAAGCCACATCTTCAATTGCACGCCCTTGTTCATCGAGCCCGGTTAGAAAGCTTCTATAGCGGGCATCCTCTGGCCCCTCCCAGTAGCGTTCAGCCATGATCCGTCCGTTATGCACTATAACAACACCGGAAGAACCGCGCTCACCTGCCACATCCAGCGCATCGGAGAGTGCCTGCGCGTTCCAGCCTACCTGACCAGGTGAAATGGTTTCCCAGTCTTCGCCAGACGGAGGAAAATACAACTCTGCAGAGACCGCGATGACGGAAGCAAACAGGGCTGACAAAGAAATAAGATAGCGAACAAGGATAGACATCTGACTCTCAATAGACATAGAACAAGTTGATCGGCAAACAGCTTCCGGAAAGCCTACTCATAAGCTGAGAGGGCAATCCACTAATCAGAGATTATGCCGGATTGTTTTGAGTAGCTGCTGAAAACTCTCCAGCACGGTCTTCTCCTTCAGATCCCTGAACTCGCTGGCATCAAAAAACGTGCCGAAGCAATTCTGGCAGCACTCATACTTGATGTGAAATTGATCCTTATCGACCATGGAGACCATGCGCTGGAAGCATTTGGGACAATCGATTTCTCGTATATCCTGATACATCTTTCCCTGTCTGTCGCTTCCAATATCAATACTTTCAGAGCCCTCTATAGCCAGCAAATCTTCCTTGACCAGCAGATCAAACCATAAACCCTCACAGGCATTGCAGCGGAAATACTCGATGTCCTGAAAAGTCTTTAGTCTGAGCTCGCCGACACATTTTGGACAGTTCATTTTTCACTCCTCCAGGCTGGTGTGGTTACAGTGTAGCAGCTAAAGATCTTATTTAAATCACGGTGCTTACCGCTAGCGTATCTCAACCAATCAAAGTACCCTGCCTCCTCTGGCAAGTCCCTGTTTCTTGATAGCGCAATTTATAGGCCATGGTCTCCCCGGCACTAAATCCTTACCGAACTGTATTCGCGCTCATGGCGGCACAATGCTTTGGCGGTACGGCGGCACCGATCCTGGTTCTGCTGGGGGGACTGGTTGGCGCCAGAATCGCCCCTTCGCCTGAACTGGCCACGCTGCCAATCGCGATACAGATTCTGGGCATCGCCAGTGCAGCCATCCCCGCTTCCTTGTTGATGGCTCGACTAGGCAGGAAAGCCGGATTCCTTGGCGCGACGGCACTGGCCATGATGGCGTCGCTGTTGGCCGCCTATGCGGTCAGCATTAAGTCCTTCGTTCTGTTTGTCACCGCCACCTATCTTGTTGGCGTCTATATTGCCTTTCAACAACAATTTCGCTTCGCCGCGGCGGAGTCTGTTCCTCCGAATCTGGTGCCGCGCAGCCTGTCGATCCTGATGCTGGCTGGTATCGTGGCCGCCATGCTTGGACCGGAGATCGGTCGGCGCTTCAGCGACGTGGAAGGACTCGCGCTCTATGCCGGCTCTTTCATCGGGCTCGCCGCACTACTCTTGGTGTCATTCATCATCCTGCTTCTGCTATACCAGAACACCGAGATTGAACAAACGGAACATGACGGTACCGAGCGACCGCTGGGAGTTATCCTACAGCAACCCACACTGCTGCTTGCTGTGGCTGCGGCTGCTATCGCCTATAGCGTAATGGCCCTGATCATGACCGCTACACCGCTTAGTATGCATGGCGTAGATGGTTTTTCCCTGGACGATACCACGCGGGTAATTCAGAGCCATATTCTCGCGATGTTCCTGCCATCCCTGTTCAGTGGCGCGCTGGTATCCCGGTTTGGTCCCGTAAAAATCATTGTCAGCGGCTTCCTGTTGATGCTGGCCTGCATTGCGGCTGGATGGGGCGAGCCTCGGTTCATGCATTACTGGGCTTCACTAGTGCTTCTCGGACTGGGCTGGAACTTCCTGTTCCTGGGCGGCACAACATTGCTGACCCAATCCTATCGGGCATCGGAGCGCTTCAAGGTCCAGGCAATGAATGATTTCCTGGTATTCGGGATGCAGGGCATCGGCTCGCTTAGCGCTGGAGTGCTGTTGAATGCTGGAGGTTGGAATGGCGTGATGCTGTTTGCCTTGCCCGTCATCTTGCTGCTGATTCCGGCATTCATTGTGGCACGAAACGACCAGTCTCGCCCAAAAGATCAATAACATGACCTGGCAGAACCAGCGAGGAAACGCACTGTTTAATTGCCATTCCCTCCATTTTTCCCAATAACTTTATTCTCGATCAATATTTGCCTGATGAGAAAAAGCACAGAATACTAGGGTGTGGGGCTGAATTTTTCATTGCGTTTCATGCCAGATAACGAGCAAACCTATGCCAAAGCCTCCATAAGCAAAACGATATGATTAACATCATATGACTCCTCTGCTTGGGTGAAAATATGAATAATTCCAAATTGCTTAGAAATGTCAAAACTCTGCTGGAGATGGCTAACACAGGGGTTAACGTATTGCACATTCAACAAAAAGGGGTGGAAATGGTCGAAGAAATCACCAATAGCGAAGGCGCTTACTTTCACACATTCGATGAAAACGAAAACGCAATCGATCTTGCTGTGTGGTCAAAAAGGGTGCATCACTATTGTCATGCGGAGGCCAGCAAGCATTACCCGCTGGAGGAGGCGGGGATCTGGGCCGACTGTGTCAGAGAAAAACAGGCAGTCATCCATAACGATTATCAGGGCCTGCCGGCTAGCGAGAAAGGTGGCCTGCCGAAAGATCACTTCCCTCTCTCCCGCCACATGAGCGTTCCCATCTATTCGGCAGACAAAATTGTCTCCATAACCGGGGTAGCAAACAAAAAAGAGCCCTATGATGAAAGTGACATAGACAATGTAAAGCTCTTGGCAGAAGTCATCTGGAACATCACCCAACAGCGCAGAGCCCAGGTCATTCTCCAGAACTATGCCTTCGAAGACGGCCTCACAGGCATAGCCAACAGACGGCGATTTGACGAGACTATCAAGTTTGAGTGGAATCGTCACCGACGCAGCGGGCAGGAAATCAGCCTTATAATGCTGGATATCGATCTATTCAAGGGGGTCAATGACCAACTCGGACATGAGCATGGCGATATCGTGTTGCAGCAAATTGCCCACGCGCTGAAAGAGTCGTTCAGACGCAGCGGTGAATTAGTCTGTCGCTACGGCGGTGAAGAGTTTGTCGTGATATTGCCGGACACGAATCATGCTCAGGCCATTGCTCGGGCGAACTTCAGCCGGCTGGCCATTCTGAATTTGCAACTGAAACACCCAACACCCCCGGTATCTCCCCATATCACGGTTAGCGGCGGCGTCGCCACGTTGGTTCCGAGGGACGATAATTTCCAGCGACTCACAGAAATCGCGGATGCCAACCTGTACAAGGCCAAGAGCCTGGGACGAAATTGTATCGTCTGAGGCCCTTGGCCACCCACAAACTAACGAATTAACGCTACCCATGTCGAAAAATTGAACTTGGGACGCAGCATCATCCTTTCCACTCACCACAACCCAGCCACCCCGGTTCAGTAACAAGTCCCGGGCTTCCCACTCGCTATTCTCGCCAAATCGTCGTAATCTCAGCCTTCCCAGCGCATCATTGCAGAGGTAAAGAGATGAAAAGAATCCTTCTAGCCCTTATGACAATTTTAAGCATGGTTTGCATCCCGGCCCAGGCCCAGGATGCCGCGTCCCTGCAGGCCGCATTGAGCGCTTCTGCCGGCAGACCAGAAGCCGATAAGGAACGCGACGCCGGCCGAAAGCCGGCCGAAGTACTCGAGTTTCTGGGAATCCGTAGCGGGATGACCGTGGTAGACCTGATAGCTGCCGCGGGTTATTACACCGAGGTTCTGTCTATTGCAGTGGGTCCTTCTGGCAAGGTCTACATGCAGAATTCTGCCGCCTCCCTTACTGGCGAGCGCGGTGAGCGTACTTCCGCCGCCATAGAACAACGCCTGGCCAATAACCGTCTGGCAAACGTTGAGCGATTGACCCGCGAGCCAGAAGCGCTGGGACTTGCTGACAATTCTGTTGATGCGGTCATCATCGCGCTGGAATTTCACGAGCTCTATCGGTCCAGCAATCCCAATGCTGCAGCAGACTTTCTGGCAGAGATGCGCAGAGTCCTAAAACCGGGTGGCGTATTAGGCATTATTGACCATGCCGGTTTCCCGCAGTATGACCCAGGCCCACTGCATCGCGCACTGGAAGCCCAGGTGGTCGCCGATGTACAGAAAGCCGGCTTGTTTGCTGCAGCAAGCTCGCGCATCCTGCGCAACCCGGACGACGACCGTAGCGCCGGCGTGTTTGGCCCCCTGAGGGGCGCTACTGACCGATTTCTGCTGAAGGTTGTTAAGAAGAAATAATTGGATGATCAACTAGCTAAGTTGTGAGCACCCCTGCGATTGTAATCTACACGCGGCAATGGTGTGCATACTGCACTGCCGCGCTGAACCTGCTCAACGAAAAAGGCTACTCTTTCACGGAAATAGCAGCAGACAACAACCCGACGCTGCGCGGTGAATTGACGCGGCGCTCGGGACAATCCACGCTGCCCCAAATCTTTGTAGGTGATAATTCAGTAGGGGGATACCGGGAGCTGGCTATTGCAATTGCTGACGGTGAGTTCGAGCAATTGCTAAGCCAGAGCTCCCAGAGCTAGATCCGTTGCTTAACGCAATCCAGTGCCAGCCCTGTTTTCCCTGCCGGCGCTATCCAAAAAGCTTCTTGTAGGTTTGTACGAAATACATCATCTCTTCAGGCTTTGCCATGCTCAAGCGCATCCAGTTGCGGAATGGTGGGAACGGTCTGCCCACCCGAATATTGTGTTCCAGGAAACGCGCCTGCACCTCGGCGATGTCATGACCCGTCTCGACGAAGGTGAAGTTGGCATTGGAGTCTATGTGGCGTATGCCCGCTTCGCGGAAATAGCCCTGGGTGATACCCAGTGACTCCTTGTTCTTGCGTAGCACGAAGCTGGAATGCTCCTGGTCCCGGTAACTGGCCAGCGCCGCGCGCATGCCCATGATGTTGAGGGTGCCGGTCATACGCCTGTTGATCTCGGCTGCCAGGTCAGGGTGCGCGAAGCTGAACCCCACCCTTAGCCCGGCCAGGCCATGAATCTTCGAGGCGGTACGCGCGATGATGATGTTGCGATGGCCTTCGCGCACCAGATCCATCATGGTGCTGTAGTCGGGATTATCGACGAACTCGTGGTAGGCCTCATCGATAAACACCAGGCGGTCACGGGATATCTCCAGGGCGAAGTCCCGGAGCGCATTCTTCTCCACGATGGTGGGAATGGGGTTGTTGGGGTTGCAGATATAGACCAGCTTGGTGTCGCGGCGGATGGCGCTGGCCATGGCCTCGAGGTCGGTTTCCATCCTGTCATTGACCGGAACCCGAATCACTTCGGAGCCATTGTCCTCCGCGTAGCGTGGCAGATCCTCGAAGGTTGGATCGGCGACGACTATGGACCCCTCGTTCATGCTGGCCAGCAGACCGCCCATCTTGAGCAATTCCGCGGAACCCGCACCTACACTGATGTGCTCCGGACCTATGTTATTCAGGCCGCCAATCAATTCGGACATTTCACCGGCCAGGAAATACGTATAGAGATTGGCCTCTTCGACGGCCGCGCTGATGGCGCGCAGAGCGGCCCGCGAAGGGCCCCAGGGATTCTCGTTGGAGTTCATGCGAATAATCCGGTCCGGCATGGCGATACCAGCCTGCCCCAGCGCGCTCCGCATCAGGTTTATCGGTGGCGAGAACGGTGTAGCCGGGATGCCCTGCAGGGCACCGGCGGCCACCACAGCGGAGCTGCCGAGAAGGAAGTTACGTCTGCTTATTCTTGTTTTCACGTTCATGCCTCCATTGAGAATCTGAATTACTCGGGTGAGAACTGTCTACTACTATCCCTCTGATTGCGCTTCGATCTGGATTCGAAGGTTAACGTACATGAGAAAGCCAAAGCCTGCAGCATAATTCACGCCAAAGTCGGCCCGGTCGAAGCTCCCCACGGCGTCTGCACCACACACTTCACCCCCGCCCCGTGCCGGACTGCAGCGTAGCTGATTGATTTGGAGGTCAACGGGCAAGCTTACGCCATGCAGAGTCAGCTCCCCATCCACCGCGGTAGGCAGGCCGTCTTCCCAGTGCGTTAACTGGCTGCTGTATGTCGCCGCCGGGAATCTGGCGACATTCAGCATACCCTCGTCATCCGCCATGGCATGCTCATTCATATCATCGAAGCCGAAATCGATTGACGTCATATCGATCTGAATGTCGACAGATCCCGTCATCGCTTCCTTGTCCATGATAACGATGCCACTGGAACGATTGAACTTTCCGCGCCACACAGAGAGTCCGCCGCGGTGATCGACTTCAAAACTCGGGTAGGTATGGGCGGGATCGATGGTGTAAGTCACCGGCTCGGCCTGCCCCGCCAGGGGCAATAGCGACGCACCAATCAACAGCAGGCTCGCCCGTGTCTTTCCACTCCCCTGCTTGTTTAATTCAATTCCCATCATTACTGCACATCTCCTGAGGCGAGCAGGCTCTGCCTGTCGCGGGGTTGCGGACAATTCACAAATCCATCATACCCGGTTGCCCGGGGATACAAAATGCCCGAACCCCGAATAATTGTGAGGAAGCAGCCTGCAAGTGCCCGCTCCCGATTCCTCACGCCTCTGCCTCATTCAGGCCGCGCAGAAGCCTGATGAATCAGTTAAGATTGCGCCCCTGAATCCTTACCCGGCCCTGCCACACAAGTCTATGCCCCTGCTAAAACTCGACAATGTCAGCCTGAATTTCGGCACCCATGTATTGCTGGACGCGGTGGATTTCCAGATCGACAAGGGCGAGCGCATCGGCTTGCTGGGGCGTAACGGCGCCGGCAAGACCACGCTCATGAAAATCGTCGCCGGGGCAGAGCTGCCGGAGAGCGGCGAGCGCTGGCTGCGCCCCAACACGCGCCTGGCCTGGCTGGAACAGTCCCTGCCTGAGGGCGATGACAAGACCGTCTATGACCTGGTGGCCGAGGGCCTCGCGGAAGCAGGCGAGTTGTTGAGCCGTTACCATCATCTTGTTGCCGACTATGAGAACGCCGACAGCACCGAACTGGAACGGCTGCAGAATGCCCTGGATGCCAAAGACGGCTGGAACCTGGGTAACAAGGTCGACACGGTGATCAGCCAGCTTGACCTGCCAGCAGACAGCAAACTGTCGGCACTCTCAGGTGGCTGGCGCAAGCGCGTGGCACTGGCGCGGGCACTGGTGCGGGAGCCTGAGCTGCTGCTGCTGGACGAGCCTACCAACCATCTGGATATCGTGGCCATTGAGTGGCTGGAAAGGGAACTACAGGACTACAAGGGCGCCCTGCTGCTAGTGACCCACGACCGGAGTTTTCTGGAACGGGTTGCCAACAAGATTGTAGAGATCGATCGCGGGCACCTGCGGGAGTTCGAAGGCAGCTATCAACGCTTCCTGCGTTTCCGCGAAGAACAGCTAGCCGCAGAAGAATCGGCCAACAAGCTGTTCGACAAGAAGCTGGCGGAAGAAGAAGTGTGGATCCGCCAGGGCATCAAGGCGCGGCGCACACGCAACGAGGGCCGGGTCCGCGCTTTGGAGGCCATGCGGCGGGAACGCAGCCAACGGCGCGAGCAACAGGGCAAGGCCAGTTTCGCAGCCAGCCAGGGTGAACGCTCAGGCAAACTGGTTGCCGAGCTGACCGACATCAGCCAGCGCTTCGGTGACAAGACGGTGATTCGGAACTTCTCCACGACCGTCATGCGAGGTGACCGCATCGGCCTGGTGGGCGTAAACGGATCCGGCAAGACCACCCTGCTGCGCATACTATTGGGCGACCTGGTGCCTACCGAAGGCAAGGTGAAGCTGGGCACAAACCTGCAGGTAGCCTACTTCGATCAACTGCGTGCTCATCTGGACCCCGAAAAGAACCTGATCGACAACATCTGCGGCGGTCAGGACTTCATCGAGATCAATGGCAAACGCAAACACGCCATCACCTATCTCGGCGATTTCCTGTTTGCCCCGGACCGGGTACGCACCCCGGCCAAAGCATTGTCGGGCGGCGAACAAAACCGTGCGATCCTGGCCAAGGTGTTCAGCAAGCCAGCCAATATCCTGGTACTTGACGAACCCACCAATGACCTGGATATCGAGACCCTGGAACTGCTGGAGGAGATCCTGTTGCAGTTCGAGGGCACCGTATTGCTGGTTAGCCACGACCGCCAGTTCATGGACAACGTGGTGACGAACCTGATGATCTTCGAAGGCAACGGCCTGATCGATGAATTCGTGGGCAGCTACAGTGACTGGCAACGCAGCGGTGGTAGTCTGTTGGCGTTGGAAGAGAAATCAGCAACGGTTACAGGCTCAGAATCCAGATCCGACACCGGGACCGAGGCAGTCCCGAAGGCTCAATTACCGGGGGACGCCAAACCTGCCCGCAACAAAGAAAACCATCAGGCAGCACGGGACCGCAAGAAGGCGCTGGATAAGCAGATGAAGCTTATCGAGCGTCTTGAAAGCCGCCAGCAGGAACTGGAATCCCTCATGGGCGAGACAGGCTTCTATGACAGAGGCCAATCTGAAATTGACGCGGACCTCAGGGAGTCTGGCGAGCTACAGGGCAAGCTGGAGCAGGCCTATGAAGCCTGGGAAGCCCTGGAACAGTGATCGCACACAGAACAGAAAAGGGGTGAGAGAAAAGGGGTCAGAGTAAAAATACAGTACTGTATTTTTACTCTGACCCCTTTTCTCCACGCGAGCAGGTGTTAGGTTCAGCGACTATAACCTGACTATGGTCTGCAAGTAGAAATAATGGCTATCGCCCTTAGCCACCAGATCCATGTAGGGGCCGGCGTTGATCCAGACATAGCCACCATCGACAGTCAGCTTGTTATCGAACAGGTGCCAGCGCACACGGGACTCCAATTGATCGCCGAGGAAGGTTTCACCCAGACCACCCGGATGGCGATAGCGGGTCGTACGCCAACCAGAGGTTTCCTCTGCCAGCGAGGGTCGCTGCCATCGCACATAGGCATCGACGTTGCGCGCCGGAGCCAGATTTAACATCAGCCCGGGAGACTTTGTGTTCACACGCTGAAAGGCGCGGAACAGGCCAGTTGGACCGAAATCGGGCCGCGGCACACCGAACAGGTGATCCAGCTCATTGGATTCATTATCCAGGGGATCCTTGTCGCCGCTTCCATAATGATAGATGAAACTCAGGCGTGGCCGCCAGGCAGCCTCGAAGCTGTAACCCAGGCTAAAGTGGAAATAGCGCGCCTTGTGATCCAGTAGCGCGGAGTTGGCATCCAGCGCCGGGGCATCCCCAAACTGGTACACGGCCTCCGTATCGTAGTGCCATTCGCCTGCCGCGGGATTCCGGAACAGGCGAACACCAGTAGTCAGCACATCGAATCGCTGGTTGTCGGGGCGATCGCGCCTCTCATCGGCACCCAGCAGATAGAGTTGCACCATGTCCGATTGCGTCGTGAGTGGTGTTGTCAGATAAGCTCCCCAGAAAAAATCCTTGGATTGCTTGTCCAGCCTGGGTTTGTTATCGATCCAGTCACCGTCAACGAGTCGCTGGGTAGGTCGCGTGTAGAACAACTCGATTGAGGTGTCGCCTCTCTCCCACCCGGCATGAACCCCGGCGAAGGAATTGATGGTGTTGCGGTAACGGTTACGGGCAACAAAACGGCGGCTGCCCTGATCCATGGTGAAGCGCCCTATCTTGATAAACCCCTTGTCGTCGTCGCTGAAGAGGCCCGAGACGGGAATATTCACATTGGCCTGCAGGATGTCCAGCGGATTGGTGAAGAAGCTGTCCAGGGGTGAGTCTTCGTCGGTGAAATAGGTCCGCATGTCGGCTATTTCGGTTTCTATGGAGAAGCTCTCGAAGTCCATATTGACCGTCAGCGCATTGCGCCACTCAAAACCCTGGTCGTCACCATCGAGCCCCGCCCTGAACTGACCGTTCAGCACCTGCATGCGACTCTGCTGCTCGAAACCCAGCGATAGCCAATCGGGCAGCCCGGAGCCATCGGTTTGTGCCTGTATTGATGGAGCGATGACCAGCAAGAGGGTCGAAAAAAGCAGGACTATCCTGCGGCGAGATGACTCCCGGACACTTCTGTACAACATGGGGAATGTTCCTTTTTCATTCTTGCGTTTGTTCGTAAGAGACAGCTAGCGCGTCTGTGACCCTGTCACCACCTTCCAGACAGGCCGAACAAACATTTCTTCTGCGGACTACAACCCTGACTTGGTTGGAAACCAGAAGTATGGCAAGGATTGCAGGATAAATCACTGATTCCCACAGAATCAGTGAAAAACGCACCAAAAAATTGTATGTAGCTCGATTCGAACCTGAATGACCTAAATGCTTGAGAGCAGAAAACTCTTCACTACACTTCTGACAAGCTCTCCAGGAAAGCATGCCTATTGATGTCGTCATACAAGACATCCTGCATCACACTGACAATGCCATCAGAACCAAACCAGCCGCGTACTACAACAGCCGCATCGACTTCCCAACCCAGCCAGTCAAGGCACCAAGCAGGAATATCGTTAAATAAATGATGACCCTGGATGCCTCCAGGCTCCAGATCAGGAAGTTCACCTGCACGATTTCCATATTCTGAAAAACGAAGATTCCCATCAGCAAGATTGCTACCAGACCAATAAACAATTTGAAGCTCACGACACCAACCTCTCTACTCAACTTTTACGACAAGCACGGACTTTCGGCCCAGCCTCCCTCTGCCGGGATGTTGCTGCCTGGTGCAATCAAAGCCTGATCTGCACATGACTGCGGGCCGCCTTGATCTGTTCGCCGCCCGAGCCGGGCATATCCACCGGGCAATCCATTACCGACAGACTGGATGCGACCACCTGCGAATCACTCCCGAGGCAGTAGTCGCAGGATTATCAACGGGCGCACAGAGCATCAGTTGAGGCGAACGCGGTAGGCCTCTTCCAGGGACGTGGTTTTCTCCCGCGCCCTTTGCAAAGCATTCTCTGTCAACGGCACCATACCATCCTTGATCGCCTGCGCCTTGATCTTGTCCGTTGACGCCTGGCTCTCAATGAGCAAGCGCATTTCGTCAGAAACCTTGACCAACTCATACACCGCCAATCGACCCTTGTACCCGGTATTGTGGCAATTATCGCAGCCCGCCCCCTTGTAGAACACTTCATCCGGGGCAACATCCAGGGCCCGCCTGACAAGCCGGTCAGGTTTTTCTTCGACGAGACAATGCGGGCAGTTACGACGTACGAGCCTCTGCGCGAAGACACCCAGCAGCGCGCCATTTATCAAGAATGAATCAATTCCCATTTCCAGCAAGCGGGTGATTGCTCCGGGCGCATCATTGGTATGCAATGTGCTGAGCACAAGATGTCCGGTCAGTGCCGATTCAACCGCAATTTTCGCGGTCTCGAAATCACGAATCTCGCCAATCATGATGACATCCGGATCATGCCGAAGAATGTGTCGCAGTGCCTCGGCGAACGTGTATCCAGGCACCGTATTCACCTGAATCTGCTCTATACCCTCGATGTGATATTCGACAGGGTTTTCCACCGTAATGATGTTGAGATTGCGAGCAATAACATGCTTCAGCGCGGAGTAGAGCGTTGTGGATTTGCCAGAACCTGTAGGCCCGGTGACGAGGATGATGCCATTGCTCTTGTTAAGCAGATCTATAAATACATCCGTATCTTCAGGGGACAATCCCAATTCATCGATCGACTTCAATCCCACCTTCGTGTTGAGGAGGCGTATTACCACACTCTCACCAGTCACAGTGGGTATGACAGAAATTCTGAGGTCTACCCGATTGCCCGACTCAATTATGGTGGCCCGGCCATCCTGCGGAAGCCGGCGTTCGGCAATATCCATCTTGCCAATGATTTTGATTCGACCAACCACTGCGGGCAGCAACGCATTGGTAAAGCTTTTCACAGGCACCAGCTGGCCATCGATCCTGTAGAGAAGATCCGTTATATTGTCTTTGGGGCGGATATGAATATCGGATGCATTCTGCTTGATAGCATCCAGTATGATCTTGGTTACCAGGCGCACCACTGGTCGCCCGTTACTCAGGCGCTCGGCTTCAGAAAGTTCCGCGCGCTGCTCCTCATCCAGGGGCAGAAGCTTCTGGAGCTGCTCTGCGTCCAGAATGTCCTGGCCTAAACCAGACTCTTTGTAATGCTTCTGTATGGCGCGCACGATGTCATCATGACGCGCTGTCGCTAATTCCACATGATGGTTGCTGATAAACTCAACCGCATCGGTATTTTCCTGGTTGAGCGGATCGGCCATGACCACTAATAAGCTATTGCCAACCAGCCGAACCGGAAGCGTGACATAGCGTTCCGCCAACTCACGTGGGATAAGCTCCATGGCTCTCGAATCGATCTTGAGATTCTCAAGATCCACACAGGGAATACCGAGTTGCCTGGCCAGGCCAAGCTGGACATCTTCCCGATTTGAGACCCCTGCGTTCACCAGCATCTCTCCAATGGGCGGCACCCTGGTTACCCTGGCCTTGTTATTACTGTTATCGGCGCGTAGCTGCGACTGTTCTTCCAGCACCTTCGCGAGTTCGTCAGACTTCAACTTCCCTTCCTTGACCATCTGCTCACCCAGTAGCTCTCCCAGGCGGGCTACTTTCACTGCCGCAGCGGGCACAAACAAACGACCAATACCACCCTTCTTTGTGGCAGTAAAAACATGTATTCCCAGAGTATTTTTGATCGCGGTGTACATACTCCCTTTCAGGCGCTTTCCCGATCTTAGTGTAATGGAGAAGGGTTGCAGCAAAAGGGGGGAATCGAGGTAGGAGTCTTCCTTATCTGCGGATAGATGCTGGCGAGGCTTGAGGCTCTCAGCAAACCTCACCCACAGCACTTCATCGAGTGAGAATGATCTGTCTTTCCCGTTGGAGTCTGTGATGTCAATGCTTGAGCCGGCTTGCGACAGCCTCTTCAAGGCTCCGCGCACCTCTTCCTCCGCATCGAGATAAATCTGCACCTCCACACCAGCAAGCGCTTCGGCGTCAGAGGAGATTCTTGAGGGAATGGGCGGGATATCAATAACTGACATGGACCAGGACTACCTGTAAGCCTGTCGATCTATCAACCGGGCGTTAACCGAAGCTCGCGGTGAACACACCACCCGGGTGATCGATGGTAAGGTCAAAATGGATTGAGGTGAGAAACGTAGCGTCATTTACCGACAGAACTCACTTCTGGATATTCTGCTGTTCCAGAAATCTGACAATTTTCGCGCAGCAGTCGCGCAGCGCTGCCGATGAATACGGCCTGGGCTTGTGCAGCCCCCATACAGGCTGGGGCCAGGCCAGGTCGTCACGCCGACGAACGATGTGATGAACATGCAATTGCGGCACGATATTTCCGAGTGCGGCCACATTCATTTTGTCTCCGTTAAACAGGGTCATCATTGCCCTGGCAATGAAGGAAGACTCCCTGACAAGAGTAAGCTGGTCGCCCTCAGTGAGATCATACACCTCCCGCGCATTGTTGACTCTGGGTACGAGAATGCACCAGGGGTAATTACTGTCATTCATCAATAAAACCTGGCAGAGCGCCAGATCAGTGACATGGCAACAGTCTTGCGCTAACCGCGGGTGCAAGACGAAATCGCTCATACAGATAGCGCCATCAGTCAGGTGAATAGAAAAGAGCTCGAATGCATGGTGCCCAAAGCGGTGATCTAAGTCGTATTGGTGCGCAGCCCACGCTCACTCTCACCATGCCCGGCCACGGCAGCCACGATCATGTCTGCAGTCACCGGCGCCCGGTTGAAGTAGTGTCCACCGAGGGCATCCGAAATGGCGCACAGCAGGGCCGAGGCGGCACAGCCTTGCAGCGGCTCGCCCACGCCCTTGGCACCAATAGGATTCTGCGGATCGGGCATGTCCACCGCCGACGACAGGTGCTCGACCCCCACATCGAGATAGCTTGGCACCTTGGCCTGATGCAGCCCGGTGGCAGCCGGCAGTCCATTCTGCGGGTCGTAGACATGGCGTTCAAAGCCGGCCATACCAAAACCCATCACCGCACCACCGCGAATCTGGTTCTCCAGGCCCCGGGGATGGATGACAGTGCCGCAGTCGGCGACCCCAAGGTAATCCAGTATCTCGTATTTACCTGTTTCCGTGTCCAGTTCGATCTGGATGAAGCCGGCCGCCAGTGCGGGGACGGTTCCGTCTTTTTCGAGATTGTCTCTTGCGACACCGATCAGGCCGCTGCCTGCCAGCCCCGCGACGGAGTTCCGGGTCATGGTGTTGATGTCTTCCGGTGCCAGCGAACCGTCGTAGTGGCCACCCAGCGCGATGGCTCTCTGTGCCGCCTCCGCATAGCTGAACCCAAGGTCCGGGTCCGCCTTGCTGAACACCCGTTCACCGCCGATAGCGTAATCATCCGGAGAACCTCCCAGCTCCCTGGCAGCGATCTCCAGCAACTTCTGCAGGCAGTCTGTGGCGGCCACATAGTTGGTGCGGGTCATGGTGAAAGAAGTGTTGGATCCAAACTGGCCCAGGTTCCAGGGCAGGTGCTTGCGGCTGTCGCCCCGTTCCACCACACAGTTGTTCCAGTCCATCTTTAATACTTCCGCCGCCACGCGGGAGGTGGCGGTGTGGGAGTAGGTACCGAGGTTGCCCACGCCGGTGTGGATGTGTAGCTTGCCATCCGGTGTGATGCGCACCAGCCCGTCGAAACCGTTACTGCCTGCGGAGTGGTAAGCCTGGCCGATGCCGACACCGATCACCTTGCTGCCCCTGCGTTGTCCGCTGCTGGCGAGTTTCTCTGTCCAGTTGAATTGCTCTGCTCCCTTGGCCAGGGCTTCCGGCATGTAGGAACTCGTGATAGCGCTCTGGTAGCTGCCGTAACCGGCATCGTGGCCAGGCGCGTTGATGCGACGAATCTCCAGTCGGTCCAGATTGAGCTGTTTTGCCGCCTTGTCCATCAGGGGCTCGATCGCTACCGCCAGCTGGTTCTGGCCGGGCCCGCGCTGCGCGCCTCTCAGGGGCGTATTGGTAAACACTGGCACGCCCCGGTAACGCATATTAGGCGGCGTGTAGACCAGGGTCATGGCATCGCCTGCGGACAGCCAGTCGGAGAAGCCCGAGTTGGCCCCGTTGTCCTGAACCAGCATCAGGTCCACGGCGGTGATGCGACCGTCATTGCGGAATCCCATCTTGACCCTGCCCTGGAAGCCATGGCGTGCCGAGCCGATGAAATACTCTTCCTCACGGCTGACCCGCAGCATTACCGGTCGACCGGTGAGGCGCGACAGGTGAGCGGGTATGGACATGGCTGGGTAGGCGCTGCCCTTGGAGCCGAATCCACCACCGCAGAACTCGGCGATGAACACGAGATTCTCGGGCTCGATACCGATATAGGCTGCCAGATTGGGTACCGGAAAACTCTGGCTCTGGCTGGACCCGTACACGAAACACTTGCCGTTTTCCCAGTAGGACAGCACCGAACGGGGCTCCATGGAATGGTGGGAATGGCTGGCGGTGACGAAACTCTCGTCGATGACGTAGTCCGCCTCCCGGAATCCCGCCTCCGGGTCACCCACCACCCAGTCGCGTACGAAGCCTGCTTCCGGCAGGCGATTGTCCGCCAGGGCCGCGGCCTCGTCGTCGCTCCAGTGAATCGAACTAACCTCATCGAGGGTGGCATTGCCCACATTGCCCTGTGTCCTGGCCTCGGCACCGCCGGGGCGCAGGCTGTCCAGCGGGTCGGTCACGAAAGGCAGGCGTTCGAATTCCAGGTCTATGGCCTGAATGGCATCTTCCGCAGTCTTCTCGTCCACGGCCGCCACTACCAGGATGGGATCACCCACGTAGGCAGGTTCATTGGTAAGAATGGGGTTGCTGAGGTCGGCCTGGGGCGGCACGTCATCCGCGGTCATGATGGCCACTACCCCATCCATACGCAGCGCGCGGCTGGCGTCGATCCCCCGGATGCGGGCGTGGGGTATGGGGCTGGTCAGGAGGCGTGCATAGAGCATGCCGTCTACCTTGAAGTCTTCCGCGTATCTGGCACTGCCGGTGACTTTGGCGTGGATATCGGGCGGGGTGAAGTCCTTGCCGATCAGGGAGTAGGCCATGGTGTACTCCAGTTGGGTTTGTTTTTTTGACAGCCTAGCATCTCTGGCCTGGGGAATTAAGGAGAATTGGCGTGCCCGAGCTGTATTCCCTATCCCCAAACACCCCGGTCGTCTTACTAATTAAACGCTTCGGCCTTAATCTATCACGAACGTGAAACCCGGCAGGCCCTTGACGAGTCTTACTGTTGTCTCCATATAGGGCCCGCCGGGAACGTGCTCCTGAATAGCGGGAGTCATTTCGACGGTCTACTTTTCCACACGCTTGCAAACTGGTCACTGGCCCATCCATGAAAAAACTCGTCCTCTCTGTCGCCGGCCTCTTTCTGCTGGTCCTCGTCGCCGCCTTCCTCTTCATCGCGACCTTCGACCCCAACAACTACAAGGACCGACTCATCGCCGAGGTAGATGCGCGCACCGGGCTCAGCCTGCGCCTTGACGGCGATATCGAAATGTCGCTTTACCCCTGGTTCAGCCTCAGCGTGGACGAAGTGGCCATCGACAATCCCGCGGGCTTTGGTTCTGACCCGCTGCTCAGCATCGAGCACGCGGCCTTCCGTGCCCGCCTCCTGCCCATGTTGCGCCGCAACTTCGAGATCGATACCGTCGTACTCCAGGGCGTGGACGCAGGCCTGATCACAGACGAGAACGGTCGTGCCAACTGGACCGGCCTCACTTCAGATTCTGCTGCTGCCACTGCCGGCGAGCAGGCCTCCTCTGGCATGCCATTCAATGACCTGCGTCTCGGCGGCGTCAGCATTGAGCGGGTAAACATCCGCTACGAGGACCGCAGTTCGGGTACTCGCATTACTGTCTCAGACTTCCGCTTCGCCACAGACGAACTCGTCTACGGCGAACCTATCGACGTGGACATGGGCTTCGCCATCACAGCCAACAACCCTGCCCTGGACGCCGACGTCATGGTCACCGCTGTGGTGAACTACGACCTGGACAATGAGCGCTACGCCATTGCCCCCATGCAACTGGCTAGCGAATTGCGCGGCAGCAATGTACCCGGCGGGCGTGCCACCCTCAGCCTGGATACCGAGCTGCATTTCGACCTAGACGCTGACAGCCTGCGGGTCGCGCCTGTTCGCCTGCTCGCACCGTCGACAGAACTCAATGCCACCTTGACGGTGAATGGTCTGCAAAGCAATACGCCGCAGGTGGCGACAGAAATCGATCTGCGCGGCGATGACCTGCCCATGCTGTTCAGGATGGCCGGAGTGGCAGATCTGGCTTCCAGGCTGGGTCAGCTGAGCGACAGAAGCTTTACCCTGCAATCCACGGTGGCGGCGCAACCGGCGCGTGGCCAGCTTAATCTGTCGAACCTGCAACTGAATCTGTTGGGTACTGCCGTGACCGGCACGGTCGAGGCCGGCAACCTGAACACCGACGCACCACTGCTGCGGGGCGAACTGGATGCCCAGGGCCCGAACCTGCCTTCGGTACTGGAAGTCATTGGCCAGGTCACCGGCGGCAACAACTCCAGGTTGGCCGAAGGCGGGCGACTCATGCAGCAGGTTCCCGACAAGGCCTTCAACATCAATGCCCGGTTTGATGCCAATCTGCAACGCGGCACCGTGGATGTACCTCGCCTGGATATGCGGGTGCTGGGGGCAAGCGTGAGCGGCAATGTTAACGCCGGCGCCCTCAATTCGGATGAACCCAATGCCCGGGGACAGCTGCAAGCCAGTGGCCCGGACCTGCCCCTGCTGATGCAGATCGGCGGCTGGTTTTACTCAGGCGAAGCGTCACCCATCTTCACCTATGGCAGTCAGCTCGGCAGCTTGCAGAACAAATCATTCTCCCTGGCCACAACATTCGATACCGAACTGCGCAGTGGCGCCATCGCTGTGTCCAACCTCAATGCCAGCGCCTTCGGCCTGCAGGCCGCAGGCAATTTCGATGCGGCCAACATCAACAGCAATAACGGCAATGTATCCGGTGAGTTGTCTGTTACCGGCAGCGCCCTCGGGTCACTGCTCAGCGCATTGCAGTATCCGGATTTTGCCGAGGTAACACGGTCACTGTCCGTTAATCTGGCCTTCAGCGGTACCAGCAACAATCTGGCCGTGAACCCGGCTCGGCTTGAGCTGGTACTCGCCGGTAACCGAATTCCAGATTCGCCAGCCACGATAGCCCTGAATGCCGTTAGTCGCATCAATGTACCGCGGGAAAGTCTGCAGGTAGAACAATTCACCCTGACCGGCCTGGGCCTCGACACCCGGGGCAACATCACTGTGGACGAACTTTTCGATGCACCCTCTGTGAGTGGCAAGGTGGAAGTCGGCAGCTTCAACCTGCGGCACCTGCTACAACAACTGAATCAACCCCTGCCCGACAGCGCGGACAACACCGTGCTGCAGGCCGTTGGCATCTCCACCGATTTCCGGGTGACTCCGGGTGCCTTCAATCTGGAAAACCTGGCACTGCAGCTGGACGACACGCATGTGACCGGCAATCTGTCCCTGACCAATGCTGCGATCCAGGAGTGGATTGTCGATGTCGATATCAGCGCTATTGATGTCGATCGTTATCTGGCGGAGCCGCAACCTGCCTCGACACAGAGCAGTGGCGATGCGTCCTATCCGATTCCAGTGGACACGCTGCGCAATCTGGCGCTGCGTGGCAGTCTGGATATCGGTCAGATTCAGGTGTCAGGCATGGCACTCTCCGAGGTCTCGGCCTCGCTGGATGCCCGCGACGGACGCATCAGTCTCTCTCCCCTGCGCAGCAACCTCTACCAGGGCAGCTTCAATGGCAGCCTGACCCTCGACGTAACTGGCGCCTTGCCAGCTGCCACCGTGAACGTGAACCTGCAACAGATCGCCATGGAACCCCTGATGCAGGACATGATGGACAGCACCTACGTGAGCGGTCGTGGCAGTCTGCAACTCGATCTTCGTAGCAGCGGCCCCGACACGCTGGCCTTGCGGCAGGGGGTCAGCGGTAGTGGACGCATCAATCTCGAAGACGGTGTGCTGCGCGGCGTGGATGTTGCCGGTGTTCTTACCCAACTGGAGACCATGATTCGCAGCCGCCGGCCGGGTGAACTAAGCCGCGGCCAGCAGACGGCATTCGAAAGCTTTACGGCGAACCTCCTGTTCGAAAATGGCGAGGTGAACAGCAATGACCTGTTGATCAAGTCACCCGGTTTCCAGGTCACAGGTCGCGGCACCCTGCTCAACCTGCGGGACGACAGCATCGCCTACAACCTGCGCACCACGGTGGACGCCTCAACAGCCACCCGCGACGATCAGGAATACGACATCGGCGGCTACGGAGTTCCCATCGCCTGTAGCGGTACACTGTCTGCACCGCGCTGTCTGCCCGATGGGCGCGAGATCCTCTCGAACCTGTTGCAGAACGAGTTACGGGATCGAGTGGGAGACCTGTTGAACAGACTGCAGAACTAGGGTTACCCGCTCTTCCTTTGCATACCGCAACTAGCAGGATTTTGAATTCTGAGTTACTTATTAATTCGCTCTGAAGGGTTTACGGATTCGCGCCAGACCGACAACTTGCGTTAAATCAAAGAGCCTTCATGTTTCTGACTCGGGCCCGCACCATCGTAATACAATGAAAGTCAGCATAGTCAAACGGAAATTCCATTGTAAAAGATTGCGAGGTGCTTGCCATGACAACGCTTTACTTTCGCGCCTTGGGCGCATGCCTGTTGTTCCTGCTGCCCCAGTGGGCCCTGGCGCAAACTGACCTGATCGCACCGGTAACCGGCGCTGTCACCGGGCTGGTGGAAAACGACGCCGGTGACATGGAGCCTCCCCAGGCCGCGGTATCGGCCACGGTGGTAGCCAATGACAACAATGGCGTCATCACCGCCAATGTTTCCGGTACCGCCTCCTGCACCGGGGGATTGGGCCTGCATTTTACCTTCGAGGCGCAATACAGCTCGGCGGATAATTCTTTCGTTGGCATGTATTCCGATGTGCCCGGCAATGCACCGGACAAGGCCCTGAGCTTCACCAACAACGGTGGTTATAGCTGGACTGCGCAGCTCAGCGGCATGGCACCTTCCCCGACCGGCGCCCGGGCCTACGACCTGCAGTTTCATTACGAGATTCCCTCGCAAGCGATCTTTCAGGGCAATGCCTTGCCTGCAGAGCGCACCTACGGTGGAACTCTCGCCACCAGCCAGACTGTGGTCGTACCACTCAGTGTTCCCATCGCCCAGATTAACCAGAATCTGAATTTCAACGTGGAGTTCAATGGTTCCTGGAGCGCCGTCTCGATCCCCCAGCTGGATGATTCTGTCGTGTTCACGGGCGAGGCCACAGGAACCTTTGCTTCAACCAACACAGAGACCGTAATCGCCACGGTACCCGGAGCCGGACAGCTAAGCATTCCAGTGCAGGTCAGCGGCAGCTTCGGTGGCACGCTGTTCCTTATCGATGGGGACACCGTGTCTTTCCAGGGATCCTGGGTAGGCACGGGGGCAAATCAAACGGTGGGCGGCGATATCAATATCGATATCGAATTCCAGGATACCTCCTCGTTTCCCTTTTCTGTGAGCGGCTCGATTCCGGTAGAAACAGGTTTCGAACAACTGCCACTCATCAATATACCGTTCGCTGTCAGTGGCAGTTTCCCGCTGTCCATTCAGTAGACAGCAGGCAGCAGGGAAACATCCGGGCTTGATTCAGCTGTTCGCGTTGAGCGGTTGAATCAAGGTCGCCGAGTTAACTTCCATCAAGGCCGCAGAACTTTACCGTTGAAGCCGGACTGTAGCACGCCATTGTGGAAGGCCAGTTTGCCATTCACCAGCACCGCATCAAAACCTGTTGCCAGCTGCAGGGGCTCCGGATAAGTCGCCGTGGCTCGCACGGCCGCCGGATCGAATATCACGATATCTGCCGCCTTACCCACTTCCAGTGAGCCACGGTCTTCGATTCCCAGGGCCTGGGCAGCAAATGAGGTCATCTTCCTGACTGCTTCATCCAGGCTGATTGCTTGCCGCTTAACCACATATTCCTCAATGATCTTGGCGAAGGTGCCGTGTCCCCGCGGATGAAATCCCGTCGGACTGCCATCGGATGAAACGCCGACGAAGGGATCCTCCAGCAGACGCGATTGCAGCGCATCATTCATCACGAAGTAGGCACCGGACGCACCCTGCGGACCAATGACATCGATGAGGATATCCTCGAACGGCATCTCGAGCTCCCGCTCCAGGTCTGCCAGGGTCTTGCCGGTATACGGGTTGGTTCCCAGCAGGGTAGCCTCGGGGCCATTGCGCAGGGTCACCCGGTTGCGCAGATACTCTGCCAATTCTTCCCGACGCTCTGGCATGGACGCCTCAAACTGTTCCTGGGTCTTGGCCCATACCGGAAACAGAATACCGATGCCGGTATAACTGGCGTTGTAGGGATAGACGTCCGCGGTGATTTCGTATCCCCTGTCGCGGGCTTCCTGCATAAGCGCCAGCAGTTCTTCGGCGCGAGCTGCGCCACGCCCATAGACCGATTTCATGTGGGCGATGTGCACGCGGGCGAATTCACCCTGGGCGATCAGCTCTGCCATGGAGGCCTCTATCTGGTCATCGTCCTCGTTACGCATGTGACTCATGATAACGCGGTCATTACGGCCCACCACTTCTGCCAGGGCGAGAAGCTCTTCGGCACTGGCATTGAGACCCGGGTTGTACTCCAGACCCGTGCTCAAGCCGAATGTCACCTTGAGATTGCTGTCCAGCATCTCCAGCATGCGCTGCATGCTTTCCGCATCGGGCGCGGGTTCACGACCAATGCCGGCAAGGTCACGCAGGGTGCCATGACCAACGAACATGGCCAGGTTGACACCGATACCCTGCGCCTCAACCTGCTGCATCCATTGCGCAATATTTTCAGTAGCTGGGCTGTCCCCGTCCTGCCCCAGGGTGATGGTAGTAACACCCTGGGCGAGAAAGTTTTCAAATTCAGGCGTCTGCAGCGGATCGCCATGGGAATGTACATCGATGAAGCCGGGCGCCACTATGCGATCAGAGGCGTCGATGCGCTGACCGATTTCGATGGCGTTGTTCCGGGACAGTGTGTCGAAGTCATCGATCAACACGATCTCACCGTCGCGTATGAACAGGTCTACTGCGGTAGCTGCATTACCGAGACCATCGAGAACCATGCCGTTCTCAATAAGGACGTCAAATTCCAGCGTTTCCGGTGTATCGCTTTCGCTACAGGCCTGTAGACATGCACCGAGTAAAAGTAAAGTGACTACTGCTTTTGCCAAAATGCTCTCCGAACAGGATTGTTGAATGTATCCGGGCAGCTCTAATAGCAAGCCTGCTCTCTGCACAAGGACCCGGGGCATCGCCGCCAGCACTGGCCGACCCAGGACATACTACTGCCTTCTGTAATTTAGGCGCCAGCGCTAAAACCCCCTCGACTCAGGCCTGAGTCAGGAGAAAGCCATGATCAACTTGGGGTTTCTGCCCCCTGGCAGGCTGATCGGGTTATTACTCTACTGGGTAAAAAACCCCTAAATTTCATTGACTAAGGCGACATAAGCCTATAATCTGACTCCAGCTTGAAACTAAGCGCCCTATTTAATGCCCCTCGTTCGAAGTATTAGTATCACCTCGTCACGTCGTCTTTAAGTACTGCCTTATCACTTTCACGCATCAAAACCCATCAACCTGCGAAGGTACCGGGTGTAATTTATATTTTTATCAGGATTGTTTTTTTATGTCAGACAAAATTACTGGAACCGTTAAGTGGTTCAACGAAGACAAAGGCTTCGGTTTCATTCAACGCGAAGGCGGCCCCGATGTATTCGCACACTACACAGCGATCACCGGCGAAGGCTACAAGTCTTTGGCTGAAGGTCAGAGCGTTGAGTTCGAAGTAGTAGACGGTCAGAAAGGCCCTCAGGCAGCTAACATCGTAGCTGTTTAAGCGCTTCTGAACGACGAACAAAAAGGCCCGCACAGCAATGTGCGGGCCTTTTTTTCGGCGCAGGAAAACTGTCAATCATTCGGATAGAAGCGGACCTCCAGGTAAGTCACGGATTCATCCACTCGGCTATACCAGTGGGGTGTGCCGTCGGGTACCAGCACGAAATCTCCTTCTTTCACGATCTGGGCTTCACCCCCTTCCACTGTGCGATTTCCATTCGCATCTGTCACCACGATGCCTCCGGTGACAAATGTACCTTCCCCGCCAGTGATGAAATGAATTTCTGTTCCACGCTCATGCACAATCGGGCTCGCCGCTGCGGTGCGATGGATCATATTGATACGCCAATCGTCGGTGGTAGTGATGGTCCCCACCCCCATGTTCGGTCTGTCTCCCAGAGACTCTTCAATACCCTGGGCGATGTCACTGGCACTGATATAGAACGCTGGGGCCATGGGCCCCTGGGCGCTTGCAGCCAATCCCAGCGCGATGATCCCGCAGCTGGCAAACCCGGCGCAGAAAGCTTTCAACATAGTAGTACTCCTTGCTTGTTACCGAAAATAGCCTGTTTGGCAGTTAATCGCTGGCTCCTATGGCCTCCAGAAATGCAACCACCGAGTCATAGCGCCGAGCCCTGGCAAAGGCCAGGGCAGTCTGGCCGTCGGCATCTGTGAGGTTCGGGTCAACGCCGGCCTGGGCCGCTATGGTGACAGCATCGAGAATGAATTCCTCGCGGGACTTACCCAGTTGCCCGGCACGACGCTCGGGAGTCCACCAACTGACGCGCAATCGTCGATGGCCCATCCCCACAGCCGCCATCAATAGTGAGATATCGCCTTCCTCGGCGATATAGTTCTCACCCATATCCTGCGCCGGATAGCTGACAGTGTTGACAGTGAATGCATCCGCACCCGCATCCAGCAATGCCATCATGATGGCAGGTTCCGCAAACCGTGCAGCCAGCCAAAGCGGTGTGGCGCCAATGAGTGCGTTGTGAAAATTGTAGTCAGTACTCTGGCGCCTCACCGGCGTCGAATCCTTCACCGTTGACTCCAGCCTGGCACCCGCATCGATGAGAGTGCGTACCGCCTCCAGATTGCCCCGGAGTACGGCAGCATGCAATGCAGTATGACCACTCTGCTCGTCGTCGACATCGGCTCCCTGGCCAATCAGAAATTCGACAAGGTCAATATTGCCGCCGTGAATGGCCATGATCAACGGACTGGTACCGAAAGCATTGTGTGAGTTCACGTCGGCACCGGCGGCTACCAGGTAGCGAGCGGATTGCAGGCTGCCTGCCCGTGTCGCAAACATCAGCGCATTATTACCGCCCAGCTCCAGCCAGCGCTTGTAGTCGTCACTGCTGTCCTGCTCTTTCTCCGCCTTGGTGTAGTGTTCGCGTACCTCGGAGCGGGCATGGACGTTGGCACCGAAATCAATCAAGGCCTTCACTGCCGCGTGATGATCACGATTTGCTGCCCACATCAAAGCTGTCTGCTCACGGGTCACCGCAGCATTGGCATCGCCTCCGGCCGCCAACAACGCGCGAACCACATCACCATTGCCACTCTGGGACGCCGTCATGACGATACTCTCGCCGGAGAGCAGGCTGACATTGGGATCGGCTCCGGCTTGCAGCAGGCGCTCTGTAATTGCGAGGCTGCCGTTCTCTGCCGCCAGCCATAATGCTGTGACGCCGAGGTCAGTAGTGGCGTTGACCTCGGCTCCTGCGTCGAGGAGGCCCATGACGGCGTCGACGCTGTCGTGATAGGAAGCCCAGTGCAAAGCGGTCGTGCCATCGCCATAGATCGCATTGGCGTTGACGCCATCTGCCAGCAAGTTCTCAAGCTGCTCCCAGCGCTGTTCCTTGGCCAGGCTCACAACCAGGGGCATGGTCTGGGCCAGCCCCTGCACACAGAAAAGCAGGGAAACCAGCAGCGGGCAGAGTAGTCCCAGAGCCCGGCCTGCCTTGCCTGTACGCCTTGGAATCATCACAGGAATAATCAAACCGTCAGGGGAGCCGTGCTGCCACCCAGCTTGTCGATGTGCACATTGAAGCGCTCGAGCAAGCTCAGGTGCAGGTCTGCCAGGGTGGGTTCATTGTCATAGTGCACGTGCCGCCCACCCTGCAACCAGCCGGCGCCACCACCCACCAATAACAGCGGCAGGTTTACTCCGGCATGGATGGTGCTATTGGAAATACCACCGCCATACAGGATAGTCATATTATCCAGCAGACTGCCGTCGCCATCGGGAATCGCTGCCAGCTTGTCGAGATAGTTGGCGAACAGGCTGGCGTGATGGATGTTGATCAGGGACATCCGCTCGATCAATTCGGGATCATTGTTGTGGTGACTCAAGGGGTGGTGCGCATCGGGTACGCCAATCTGCGGATAAGGCCTGGCACTCTGCTCCTTGCTCATCATGAAGGTAATCACCCGCGTGAGATCGGTTTGCAGGGCAAGCACCTGCAAGTCCTGCATCAGCGTCATATGTTCTTCAAACACAGGGGGTACCCCGGCTGGCTGCTCCAGCGCAGGCAACTCCATGTCAATTTGCTCTTCGGCTTTCTCGATGCGGCGCTCTATATCCCTCACGGATTCTGTATAGCTGTTGACCAGATGCCGATCGCTGCTGCCCAGACTGCTCTCGAGTTTGTTCAGCTTATCGAGCACTGCATCGAGGATACTGGATTGCTGGCTGAGGCGTGCCGCCCGCGCTTCCTGGGAAGTGCTTCCACTATCGCCGAACAGTCGCTCAAACACAGCACGCGGATTGTGCTCGGTGGGCAGAGGCTCGGTCTTGCCGCGCCAGGACAGGGTATGGGTATACACGCAACTGAGATTGACCGTACAGGCACCCGCCAGGGCCGGCGCATCCATGGACAGTTCCAGCGAGGCCAGTTGGGTTTCAGCGCCCAGTTTATTGGCTAACAGCTGATCCATGGAGACATCGGCGAGTATTTCCGTCTCATTGCGCCCACCGCGGGTTACACCCGTCAAAAACGAACCACCGGCACCGGCGTGTGCCACGTTCCAGTTAGCCCTGATTCCGGACAGAAATACCATCTTCTCGGCGTAGTGTCTCAACGGCTCCAGTACCGGCGTGATCTCAAGCTGCGGACCATTGCTGGCCGGCGACCAGAACTCCATGGCCATGCCATTGGGTATATACACCGTTTGAAAGCGATGCACGGGCGGAGCCGACTGCGCCAGGGCGGGCGTCATGGCATCCAGCATGGGAAGGGCCAGCGCGGCGCCCGCGCCCTTGAGCAGGGTGCGACGGGAAAGCGATTTACCGGTGATCAGCTGTGGACTCTGGATGGGCTTAATCTTCATGGCTCGTCCTGTTATTGACTCGCATTGGCCAGGGTGGTGTCAGCGCCAACCTGGCTCATGGTGAAAGAAGGGCTTGTTGCGATACCCAGCACGATGGCCGACCAGCGATAGTCCTGTTCGGCGGCGTCCCGTACGATCTGGCGAATCACCGGCTGGTCATAGTAGTCCACCCGGCGACCGAGTGCGTAGGTCATGAGCTTTTCGGTCAGGGTGTGGGCAAACTGGTCTGGCCGCTGCAACATCCAGTCGCGCAGGTCGGCGAAGCCAGCGAATTCCACGCCGCCGGGGTAGTTGCCATTGGGATCCACCGGATTGCCCACCTCATCAAAATCCCGCCAGGCACCGATGACATCGAAGTTCTCCAGGGCGAAGCCGATGGGATCGATGACCACATGACAGGAGGCGCAGACCGGGTCGGAGCGATGCTGGGCCAGGCGCTCGCGTATCGAAGACGGCGCGCTGCCGGAACTTGCTTCGGCAAGAATCGGCACATTGGGTGGCGGGGGTGGTGGTGGCGTACCCAGCATATTGTCCAGCAGCCACTTGCCTCTCAGCACCGGTGATGTGCGTCCGGGATAGGAGGTGACCGTCAACAATGCGCCCTGCCCCAGCAGGCCTCCGCGTTTCGAAGTATCGGGAATTGCCGCCTTGCGAAAGCGACTGCCGTATACACTCTCGATACCATAGTGCCGGGCGAGACGCTCGTTCACGAAAGTGTAGTCAGCGCCCAGCAAGTCCATGATGCTGCTGTCCTGTTTAATGGTTTCCGCGACGAACATTTCGGATTCCCGGGCAAAGGCCTCAATGAGGCTTACATCGTACTCGGGGAAGAGCACGGTATTGATATTGACCTCCTCCAACCGACGCAGGTTCAACCATTGGGCGGCGAAGTCTTCCACCAGGGATTCGACACCGCGACTGTCTTCCAGCATGCGGCGCACCTGTTGTGTATAGACGTCCGCTTCAGACAGCTTGCCCTGTTCGGCCAACTGCAGCAGTTCCTCATCCGGCGCACTACTCCACAGGAAGAACGCCAGCCGCGAGGCGAGTTCCTGATCGGACAAGCGATAGCTCTCTGCCGCCGCCAAACCAGGCTGTCGATAACTGCGGATCAGGAATTCAGGATCGGACATCAGGTATTCCAGCGCGAACTGAATACCGGCATCGAAACTGGCACCCTGTTCGCGGCCGGTATGAAAGAAACCAAGCAGCAGGGCCGTGTCATCCGCTGTCACTGCGCGTCGATAGGCCTGGCGTGCGATTCTGTTGAGTATCTCGGTGGCGCAGGCAAGCTCCTCTGCCGCCCTCGAGGGGTAACAGCTGAAGATCGCGCGCCTGCTTGGTGAATCGACGGCTTCGCCGGATGCCAGGTAGGGTCCGCCAATCTCCACGGCGTGGACTTTCTGGTAGGCAAGATAGGCCTCATCGTTTGCCGGCAGCCTTCCTCCCTGACGAGGTTGCGGTATGCCCTCCTCCTCTACCTGCTGGCGAACATAAGAGGCCGTGATGGTATGCGGACCGGCGCTGACATTGGCACGCACTTCCAGCCCCGCTCCCGCCTCGAACAACATATACTGTTCCCAGTCAGTGCTGCCGGGTTCGCCTGTGCCGCTAAAACTCAAGGGGGCAGGTGTCCCCGGTGCCTCACCCCCGATACTGAAACGCTGCAATAGCCGACCATCCAGGCGTATCTCGAGCAGTTGCGCCCATCCCAGGCCCTTGATGTAGTCCTGATAATTCGTCTCCAGTGCCACATGAATAGTGTATTCCCCCGCCACCGGGAAATAGTGACTAACCGATACACCACCCCGGGAGCCGAATGGCATGTCTTCATTCTGTCGCCAGTCCTGACTCAGATAGAGCGGAGTCTCGTAGGTACTGACCGTTGGACCCAGAGGTGGTAATCCAGTAGCCAGTCTCGTCACCTCTCTTGCCACAGACATGTAGCGTTCCATATGCGCGGTAGTGAATGGCAGGGATGCAGCAATATTGTCGAAACTGCCGTCGGCGGTTGGATCACCAGGCAACAGGTCTATCACATTCACATCAATACCTAACAAATTGTTGATGGTATTGTTGTATTCATAGCGGTTCATTCGGTGCAAGGGGGTAACACGCCCCGGATTTGGATTGGCAGCCCAGGCCGCATCCAGTTCCGCTTCCAACCAGCCAGTCATTACCTCATATTGCTCGAAGGCTGGCCGCGGCATTCCAGCCGGAGGCATCATGTGGGCGCGCAGTTTCTTGACGACCCTTTCCAGAATATCCGCATGCTGGCCGGGCCGGCTGAAATCGATCTGTTGCAGGGAGAGTTCAGCAGTAGCCAGGGAATCGTTGTGGCAGGCCAGGCAGTAGGTAGTAACCGCCTGTTGCATGTCGGCCGCGCCAAACTGCCCATCGGCGGCAGTGGCCTGGGTCGCTAGCGCGGCATGCAGTACGCCACACAGCAACAGGAAAAGCGGCCGGACAAACCGGAAGCGAGTGATGGCGAAGGTTTTGGCAGGTGTAAGCATGGGCTTCTATTATCTTTATTATCAGCTGTTTGTTACTGCCTGAGAGCACAGTAACCCAGCCCCGTTTGGACTGCAATACGCAATACCGGCGCTGGCATGCGTGGCTGCCAGGTTCGCACGAGCTGGCCGGGAAAGATGGCGCCCGCGCCAGTCCGGCACCGTCCCCGGGGGCGTCACTCTGCAGCTTGCAGCGGCATCGATTCCATCTCTGCCAACTCGGCAGCACGGTACTTCTGAAGCAGCGCCCATAACAGCGCGACCGTTTCCAGGTCGACAGAGCCGGAGTGGTCGGCGGGTCGGAAATGCAACTGGAAAGCCCGGACTGCGAACCGGGTTTGCCTGTCATACTCCCCGGTCACTTCCACCTGGTAACCCAGCTTCAACAGCCCCTGCTGCAGGCGGTCCACAGAAGGAAAGGCGCCCAGGAACTGCTCCTGGTAGGCAAGCACGGCCTCCGTATCGGGCCAGGCACCAATGCCTTCCTCGTACAGCCTTTGCCAGGGAAACAGCGGACCGGGATCGGACTTGCGCATGATGGCAATGTCGGAATGCCCAACCACATCGATGGGATCGATGCCCGGGTAGCGCGCCAGGATATTCTTGAGCAGGGCGATGAGCAGGGAAATCTGCTCATCGGAAAATGCGGGGAAATCACAGTCGACGGCAGCCAGGTCGATCTCTTCCAGCGGCATCTCGGTGCCAGTACACCTGAATTCGTTGACCACTTCGATACCGATAGAGCGATCGTTCAGATTTTCTTCCTCGGCCCAATAGCTCACTCCCGCGTGCCAGGCCCGGCGCGGCTCATCGACCAGGGAATAGACGCGAAGCGAGCCTTCAGGGTAGCTTGGGTCGTTGATTTCCGGCACCAGGTAGTGGGAACTTACCGGATTGGCGCCGGGGCTGGTCAGTAATCGCAGTGACTCGCCGAAATTCTCCGACGTGCCATGAATAACGAGATAGTCTATGCGACTATTCTGGTTGCTGGATTCCACGCGCGTCATGGGCAGTGATGAGCAACTCAACAACAGTGATGCCGAGAGACACACGCCCACTATTGCCGGACTGCCTGCCGTTAGAAATTTGCTTTCACGCCAAACCTGAATCATCGCTCTATTCGTTTATCTGAAGCTGAAAAGAGATTACTTGCATCGTAAACAGATGGCCAGACTGGTCAGCGCCAGACACTTTCAGTAAAGTACTGCCCTCTACCAATAACAAGCGATCCAGCCATGATCCCCACACGTGCAATCACCTTTTCCACCCTGATGTTCACCTCGAGCCTGAGCGCCATTGTCGTGGCACAGGACACCCAGTCCCTGCGCACAGAATGGGGCCACCCAGACCTGCAGGGCGTGTGGAATTTCTCCACCGAGATTCCCTTCGAGCGACCCGAACAGTTCGGTGAGAGGGAGTTCCTGACCGAGCAGGAGATCGCCGACATCAAGGCCCGGCTCGAAGTCGAAGCCGAAGCAGGCAATGTGGTGGAAGCGGATGCCGATATAGCCAATCGGGGGGCGCCTGACACTGATGAGCGCTTCGTCTATGGCTATGACCATTTCTGGTACGAAATGGCATCTATCGCCGACACCGTGCGTACCTCACAAATCATCTATCCGAAGGATGGCAGGCTGCCGCCGCTGGTTGAAGGCGCTCCCGTTGGCAGGAGCGGCTTCCTCGAGGACGCAGCCGGCGAGCGTCCGGTGCGCACCGGCAGTGGCGGCATCGGCAAGGATGGACCAGAAGACCGTGGCCTGCCCGAGCGCTGCATCATCGGCCTGAATGCCTTGCCGCCTTATCGGCCCAGCCGCTACAACAACAACCTGCAGATCATCCAGAATCGCGATCACGTGGTGATCATGTCGGAGATGATTCATAACGCGCGCATGGTTCCCCTGCAGGAGAAGCCAACGCTGCCAGCTCATATCGAACAGTGGACCGGCGACTCCAGGGGCTACTGGGACGGCGACACCCTGGTGGTGGAAACCCGCAATTTCAGTTTCTACACCGCCAGCCTGCAATCCTACGGGACCGGCAAGGAGAAGTTTCTTACCGAACGTTTTACCCGCAGCGACTACGGCACCCTGGACTATGAATGGACACTGGAAGACCCGGCCACCTTCACCGACAGGATCACCGCGGTGTTACCCATGGCCAAGGTCGCGGGGCAACTCTACGAGTATGCCTGCCAGGAAGGTAATTACGGCCTGCTGAATATTCTGCGTGGCGCGCGGGAAGAAGAACGCCGGGCGGCAATGTAGCCCTGAGGTTCTCCTGCTCGAGGAGCCGACTTACTCTACGAATTCCCAGCGAGACAGGCGCTCCCTGTCACTCGCTGGCATGGTGCCGAAGACGGCGGAGCGATAGCCCTCTTCTCCATCCATGAACAGCTTGAGCCAGGCCACGGCCATGCTGCCGACGAGGTCGTGCACATCGATGTTGGGGTTCAGGCCCTGGTTTTCCGTCATGGAATTGGCAATGAAATGATTGCCGCCCCTGATCTCCAGGTACATACGCGGCGTGGCGCTGACCAGACTCTCATAATGCGGCCAGGCATGATCGGCAACTGCGGCGATACGATCCACCTCGCCGGCCAGAACCAGGGTAGGCACCTTTACCTCACCGAAATCGCCGTCCGGTAGCCACGGGGTAAAGGGTATGGCTGCCTTGAGGGCGTCGCTGTTTTCATTGGCGGCCAGCAAGGTGCCACCACCGCCCATGGAATGCCCCATCACCGCCATGCGGTCTGCCAGTATCTTGCCCCGTATGGCGCTGCCCATGCGGGTATTTTCGCCAATCAGCAAGCGCACTCCTGCCATCAATGCCTCGGCCCGGACCTGGGGATTGTCGCGCGGCTCATTGGTATCAATCGTGAGCACGGCCCAGCCATGGGACGCGAGATGGTTCCCCCACCAGGCGATGTTCTCCTGCTTCTCGATGAAGCCGGGCGCCACCACGATGCCGCCGAAGTCACCTCCCTTGTTCGCAGGAAAATACAGGGTGGCCGCAGAAAACTCTGCCTGGGGAGGCAGTTGGGAATAGTAGGCTACCTGATATGGGCCGGGGCGGCCCAGCGCTTCCCGGTCTGTTGTCTGAGCGACAAGCTGTGCCGTTTGCAGCAACAGCAGGACGCAGGCAAGCAAGCGGGCGATATGGCGTGTGGAATGGCTGTTTTTGGACATGGGTCCCATGGCGTTTTCCCTTTCTGCGTGGCTGATTTGTGGAACAACGATAAACGGGGTAAGTTTCAAAATACAGTTAAACATACACCTCCACTCATCTCAATTTCAGCGCGTTCAGACACAGGCAAGCACTATGCAGAATCAACACCCGGTCCTTTTTCCCGTTGCGAGGCGAGTTCTCCTTGCCGGCCTGCTTGTCCTGCTGTTCGCCTGCTCTCCTGCAACGGCGCCCAGGCTGGCACTCGTAGAGTCCACCATCGCGGATATTCAGCAGGCGATTCGTGCGGGTGAGGCGACTTGCCAGGACGTGGTCCGCGCCTACATCGCGCGCATCGACTATTACGACCAGAGCAGTGGGCTCAATGCCATAACCGCAATTAACCCCAGGGCACTGGAATACGCCGCGGCGATCGATACTGCCCTTGCCGAGGGCGAACCTGTAGGCGAGTTATTCTGCGCACCGATTCTGGTGAAAGACAATTTCGATACCTACGACATGGTAACCACCGGAGGCTCTATCGCCCTCATAGACAGTATCCCGCCCGATGATGCCTTCATGATCGCGCGCCTGCGGGACGCGGATGCCATCGTGCTGGCCAAGACCAATATGGCCGAATGGGCCTTCAGTCCCCGGGAAACGATCTCTTCATCCTATGGCCGCACCGCCAATGCCTACGACCTCAACCACGTCCCCGCTGGCTCATCGGGGGGCACCGCATCAGGAGTCGCTGCCAGCTTCGGGGTGGCGGGCATGGGTAGCGATACGGGCAACTCGATTCGCGGCCCTTCCTCACACCTGGCCCTGTTTGGCATCCGTTCCACCCTGGGATTGACCAGTCGTGACGGCGTGATCCCCCTGGTGTTCGATCGCGACATCGCCGGCCCCATGGCCCGCACCGTGGAAGACGCGGTTCGCCTGTTCAACGTGGTGGCAGACTATGATGCAAACGACCCTCTCACCGAAGCCGGCAAGCGCGCAGCCGACTATCGCGACTTTCTCAACGCCGATGGACTGCAAGGCAAGCGCATCGGAGTCTTCCGATCACTGGTAGATCACGCTGACGCCGATCCCGAGATCAAGCAACTGTTCATGGCGGCGCTGGATGAACTGCGTGCCGCCGGCGTAGAGATCGTAGACCCCTTTGCCATTGCAGACTTCGAGGAAATCAGTGACGGGATTCCGTTCTGTGGGCGCTTTCGCTACGACGTGGGGCAGTATTTCCAGACTCTGGAAAACCCGCCACTGCTGGACGTAAATACTGTGCTGGAAACAGGCGAGATCGCCGAGGCAACCCGCGGCTCATTTAATTTCTATGCGGGCTTTCCGCTGGACGTAGCACCCGACGACTGGGAAGAACCCTGTCCCACCTGGCCCAAGCATGCACAGCGCAATCAGCTCCTGGCCAACGCAATCGCCGCCATGGACGCCGCGGATGTGGATGCCATTACCTTCCCAACCTGGTCAAACCCGCCAGCCCACATCGACCGTGCCGCAGAAGAATACCGGGGCGACAACAATCAGCAACTGGCGCCGGATGCCGGCCTGCCCGCTGTCACCATACCCATGGGTTTCTGGCAGGATCGCCTGCCGGCGGGGCTGCAGTTTGTTGGTCGTCCCTATGCCGAGGGGACCTTGATTGAACTGGCCTATGCCTATGAGCAGCGCACCCATCATCGCCGACCTCCGCCGGGATTTGGTGAACTGCCAGGCGCCAGGGAGTAAGTAGCGCTTTATTCCAGAATCACATGATGCAACAGCATGCCCGCAACCAGAGCGGCGAAGAACATCAGCACCGTGGTATTGAGTGACACCAGGGCGACGATCGCAGGCCCGGGGCAGAATCCTGCTATACCCCAACCCAGACCGAACAATATGGCACCCAGCAACAGCTTCCTGTCGACAGCCTGCGCAGTGGGGAGGAAAAACTTTTCTTCAAACAGGGGACGGGGATTCTTCAGCACCAGGTGAAAGGCTGGCACAGTTACGAGCAGTCCACCGCCCATCACCAGGATGAGGCTGGGATCCCAGCTGCCTGCCAGATCGAGAAAACCGACTACCTTGGCCGGGTTGGACATGCCGGAGATCACCAGGCCGAGACCGAACAACAAGCCTGACAGGAATATCGTGAGCCGACCCGCATTGCTGTTAACGTTCATGCCGCAGCTCCGATGACGTGACGAATGACAAACACGGTGAAAATAGCAGTTGCCATAAACACGAGCGTCGCCGTAAACGAGCGCCGGGAAAACCGTGCCAGGCCACAGATGCCATGCCCACTCGTGCAGCCGCTTCCCAGGCGCGTCCCGAAGCCAACCAGCAAGCCGGCGATGATGGCCCCTGCCGGTCCCACCTGCAATTCAAGGTCCGCCGGCGCGCCGCGTATGACTGTATAGACGATTGCGCCTGCCAGCATGCCGAGCACGAAGAGGATGCGCCAGATGCGGTCGCTGCTGCCGGGTACGATGACTCCGGACAGAATGCCACTAATGCCGGCGATGCGCCCATTGGCCCAGAGTGTGAGTGTGGCGGCGCCACCGATTAACAGTCCGCCGATGAGGGCGGAGATGGGAGTGAAATTTTCCACGGTATTCTCCTGGAACGCTGTTATTCGAGTGTAATTTCTTTAGAACCGGGTTCCAAGCCTGAACCGGAACCCACTACAATTTTTGTATTCGGCATGCGCTTCATGTAATTTTCCCGTGACCAATCCAGATCGACGATAATGACTTTGAGCCAATGAAGCAGAGAGCGAAGTGAACATCATGAGCCCAATGAAACTGGCAAGCACTGCGGTGGCAGCGCTGCTGAACCTGGCCCTGGTAAATACCGCTTTCGCCCAGGATGATCTCGAAAACAGCTCCTGGCAACTGGTGGCCATTCATTCCTTCAATGATTCGGTGTTCACCCCGGACGAGCCCGAGAACTACCTGCTGCGATTTCGCATGGAGAATCGGCTGCAGATCGAAGCCGACTGCAATCAGGCGGGTGCCACCTGGGAATTCGACGGTGAAGCACTCTCCATAACGGCACTGGTGACGACCCGCAAACTCTGCAACGCACCGAGCCTCTTCAATCGCTATATTATGACCCTGCAACAGACCGGGTCTGCCAGTCTGCAAGCCGATAGCCTGATTCTGCGTTCCAGCAATGGCGTGGACTGGATGGAGTTTGAACCTTATGTGTTCACCCCGACATTCTAACAGGCTGCGCCGAAGGCCTCCGGCGGCTTATTCGCTGCTACACAATCAATAACTTTGCAATAACTGCGCAATAACTGCGAGGGTGCTTCATGCCCGGTCTGGCCGGGCATGATGCAAGAGGGTGCTCAGGAATTGATGCGGTGGCAGTTCAGGCAGGCGCCGGACACCCTGCCGGCCTGGTAGTAACGGGGAGGATTGGCTTCCGCTCCCATACGCGCGGTACGCACAGTCAGCAGGAAGTTTTCCATGTCGTCACGCAAGAAGACGTGGCGCATGCTCATATCACCATCCCGTAACAGCCCGCCGATGCGCTCGATATTCTCAAGAGAGTCTACGACCTGCTCCTGGGTCACGAAACCGCCACTGCTCTCAAGCATCAGGGTCGTGTCGAGCCTTTGCAGCTCAAAAGCCAGCTGGTGCATGCGGGAGCGAAGCTCTTCTCCGTCGGCGTAGTCGAAAGGAGGCGGGCTCGCAATTTGCGGGAAACCGGCATTGCCACTGCTATTGCAGGCTACCAGGACGGATCCAGTGGCCAGCGCAGCGATGGTAGTGATGACTGAGCGAAACGCAGGGAATTTCATAGGTTAACAACCTCCATATTCATTGACTCCCGGGCAGCTGACTATATCCAGCAACCCTCTGCGGTTACTCTATCAATATTGTGATGGGCTGACTTGATGCAAATCAAGCAGTCCCGCATCATGACCACTGTTTGCAACACTCATTGATTAACGTGAGTCTTGTCCGCGGGAATCAACCGCCCCTCGCTGCACTGTGGAGCCCCCTATGTCCAAGCACCCCATTAGCCTGTTTTTCCTCGGTTCTTTCCTCAGCTCTCTCCTCAGCCTCCTGGCAAGCCACCCGAGCAGCGCCCAGAGTCTGCAACTTCCGGAATTTCAGGCACTGCCCATCCAGTCACTGGAGGCCGAACTCATCGCCAGTTATCCGGCCGTGGAGGCTGGCCAGGGGGCGGCCGCCGATGCAAGGCATTTCTATGCCATCGTGAATAGCGCCATAGGCAAGTACCGCAAGCAGGATGGTGAACTGGTGATTCGCTGGGCACGCTCGCGCAGCGGACCCATTAGACATCTAAACAGTTGCTATGCTGAAGACGACCTGCTGTTTTGCGCAAACTCCAATTTCCCCGAAGTCCCCATGGCCAGCTCCATAGAAATTTTCGACGCGACAACCATGGCGCATCAGCGCAGTTTTAGCCTCGGCATTCTGGAAGAAGGCTCCCTGACCTGGTTTGAACGCCTCGGCGATGGCTGGATAGCAGGATTCGCCCACTATGACGAAGGTGGTGGCCTGGACTACAAAGATCATTCCTTCGCCTCGATCGTGCGCTACGATGCCCAGTGGCGACGCATTGGTGGCTGGATGATCCCGGAATCAAGCATCGCCCGCATGCAGCCCTATGCCGCCTCCGGTGGCGCCCTCGGAGACGATGGTCTGCTCTACCTTACCGGCCATGACCGGCCCGAGATGTACGTACTGGCTGCCCCTGCCATGGGGCCGAAACTGGTTCACATCGCCACCATTGCTATCGATGTGGAGGGACAGGCTTTTGCCTGGGACAAATCCTCCGCCGAGCGCATGGTGTACGGCATCAGCAGGCCCAATCGGGAAGTACGGGCATTTCGCATCCCCCCGGTGCAGATTCCGCAGGGCGTGTTAAGGCTTACCGATGTGCCAGCGGGCATTTGAGCATTGCAGCGGCAGCGCGGGAGATCGAGCGACCTGCCGATAGCGCTGGTTGATCTAGCGCAGCGATAGCCCGATTAACAGTGCAATGTGCTTAATGTCAGCGGTAACTCGGCGTTACAATGGGTTTGTTGGATATCTCAAGTGCTTCGCAACCATCCCTGGAGGGGCTGAATCATGAAACACGTTTCTCGATCAACGCTGTCTGCCTGCCTGCTCACCGCGAGCCTGTTGCTTCCTGTCGCGGTATTCGGCCAGCAAGACCACAGTGGGGGTGACCACTCAGGACAGCACACGATGTCACAACAGGGGTCCGGCGATGGTCACGGCTCTGGTAGCGGCCATGGATCTGGCAATGGCCAGGGCGCCGGCATGGGTCAGGGAACCGGCATGAATCAGGGCAGTCACGATGGCGCGCAGCACGAGCAGATGATGCAACGCATGCAGCAGAGAATGCGTGGGCAGAATTCGCAGTCAGGTGGAGACTCGGTATTTACGCAGATCCAGAATCAGGTCCGCACCCTGCAGCAAGACCCTGATACCGACTGGACCCAGGTCGACCTTACTGCCCTGCAGCAGCACCTGGTCGATATGGAACACCTGTCCCTGTTCGCCGAAGTATCGACACAGTACCTTGCCAATGGACTACGCTACACCGTCACCGGCCAGGGCCGCACCCTTGCAGCGATCCAACGCATGGTGCCCATGCATGCCCAGCAAATTGCCACTGAACTGGGTATGCAGGTTGAAGCCGAAGCGACAGCGGAGGGCGCATGGATAAGCGTGATCACAGCGGATGACAAGGAACGGGCTATGTATCAGGCCATTGGTTTTCTTGGCCTCATGACTCTGGGTGAACATCACGACGCCCATCACCAGAGCATGGCCGGGGGCAGTTCAGGCCATTCCGGGCACTAGGCATCCAGCGCAACGGCGAGCAGTTCTTTGCTCGCCGTTTCAACCGGGCGCCATGGCGCCTGCAACCAGTCTGGCTTCATTCCACATCCCCCATTTATCTTCCCCGTTTCCCCATTCTCTTTTCTCATTACCGCAGGGCCCCGGCCCGGAAGCTAACCGGTGTTGCCTGACTGGCAGCATGCAGGAAGAAGAAACTGGCGATGGCGCAAGCGCCTCGGACAGAGCCCGGCTTTCGCCTCGCGGGGATATTTGCTATTAAGTAGCAACTCATCACTTTCCCGGAACCATTCATGCGTACCATACAATGCTTTTTCTGCTTTCTTCTCCTGCTACCTGCCCAGGCATTCACGGCCGACCTGCTGAAGGAGCGCATACTGCCCCTGCGTGAGCAGGCCGAGATCGAGGACCGCATTCTTGCCGAGCGTCTCGACACCGTGGTCCCCATGCTGATGCGCCGTGAGGGCATCGACGCCTGGATCCTGATCGCCAGGGAATATAACGAAGACCCTGTGTTGAAAACCATGCTGCCCGCCACCTGGCTCAACGCGAGACGCCGCACCGTATTGATGTTTATCGATCACGGTGACAGCCGGGGCGTGGAGCGCATGGCAGTGGCACGCTATGCGGTTGGCGACCTGTTCCCGGGTGTATGGGATCCGGATCAACAACCCGATCAGTGGCAACGCATCGCCGACATTCTCGACGAAGCCGATCCGGCGCGCATCGCACTGAATTTTTCGGAACATTACGCCCTGGCCGATGGCCTCACCTATACCGAGCAACGCGCACTGCAAGCCGCCTTGCCAACACGGCTGCAGAACCGCTTGCAGTCGGCAGAGGCATTGGCTGTCGGCTGGCTTGAAACCCGCATCGAGTCCGAGATGGAGATCTATCGGGACGTGATGGCAGTGGCCCATGACATTATCCGGGAGGGCTTTTCCGCGGAAGTTATCACCCCTGGCGTCACAACGACCGATGACCTGGTGTGGTGGTTTCGTCAGCGCGTGCAGGACCTGGGCCTGGATACCTGGTTTCATACCAGCATCGAAACCGAGCGCTCACAGCGTTCATTGGAGGAAATCGCCGCCAGTGATCTCGACCCCGACATACTCCACAAGGGAGATCATATCCACATAGACTTCGGCATCAGTTATCTCAATCTGCAGACTGACACACAGCAGAATGCCTACATCCTGCGTGACGATGAAGAAAACGTACCTGACTACATGAAGTTGGCGCTTGAGGAAGGAAACAGGCTGCAGGATATCCTCACGAGCAACTTCCGGGCTGGACGCAGCGGCAATGACATCCTGGCCAGGAGCCTACAACAAGCCAGGGAAGAAGGCCTGAATCCCATCATCTATACTCACCCCATTGGTCTGCACGGCCATGCGGCGGGTACGACCATTGGCATGTGGGATCAGCAGGATGGTGTTCCCGGCACCGGCGACTACCTGATGCAGCCCAACACAGCCTATTCCATTGAATTGAATGCGCTGGTGGATGTGCCTGAGTGGGGAGACGAACCCCTACCCATGAAACTGGAAGAGGACGGCTTCTTCACCGGCGACAGCTTCTCTTATATCCAGCCCCGGCAGACCGAATACCATGTCATCGACCCGACTCCCTAGGCGATACACCCAACTAGCGTAGGCTGACACCTTTGCGCGCTCAACAAGCCTGGCCTAAGCGCTGAGAATCAATCGCTTCTCAGCAGCTGAGAATTCGCGTGCCCACCAGGAGCATCATTATCGGAACAAAGCCAGCTTTACATTCCGAGTTCTGCTTCGACATCGGCACGCCGTGCGGCACGCAGAATCCCTGGCAATGAATAGTTCCCCTCATGACAGGCATACTCGTACACTATTTCACCGTCGGGGTTTCGGGTGATTATTCGTTCGCCACTGATCGCCTGGGTATAGGCTTGCGAGTCGCGCGCGGTGAACGCGTAATGAATCTCGCTGTCGCCCACCAGGGTATAGCGTTCGATGATTTCCAGTTCTTCGGAGAAAGGCAGGAACATCCGGGAAGCACTCTGCTCGGGCCTGAAATTTTTCGAATGCACCACCAGCGTATCCCCCTCCCAGCGACCTACCGATTCGCCCATCCAGCGCGGCATTCCACTGGCCGAGTGTTCGCCATTCAGACGTATGATGCGGGCGTCGTGAATCATCTCAGACAGAATCACAACATAATCCTCTGTCTGAAAGATTTCCATGTAGGGATTCATCATGAGCGGGGTGAGGTTTGGCATCACGGCGCCGAACATCAGGCAACGTCCGGACAGGGGCTGACCTTCAGGACCATCGGTCGGTGTCAATCCAGCCATCATTTTACGGGCGTGAAAATCCTTGAAACCTTCCCGCAGCGGAATGCGTCCATTCGGCGGATCGATGATTACCGATGTGCGGTACTCGCCATTCACAGGAATCAGTTCCGGTTTCTGCCAGTGACCAAGAAATGCGTCATCGGCCTCCTGTCCGATATCGGCCCCCTGCTCCGGCGCTCCCCGATCGGGATCGAGTGGCGCGGCCTGCGATTCCAGTCCTCGTCTTATGCGCGCTTCAACCGCCGCTGCCTCCTCCGCAGTGTAAGCTTGTTTCTCGCCAAGGTTCATGGGCCGCTGCAATGGCGTTCGCGAACCGAACCACCAGGTACCCTGCATGTCCGGGTGGCCGTATTCAGTCCTGGGCATTTGCCACTCAGGATCCAGCGGCCTGGGCTCGGTAAGCACCTGAAGGCTTTCACCTTGCGCGAAGGACAACAACGGAAACAGGATTAGACTGAGAAAGGACGGCCTGGCGATGCGAGTCATGGATAGGCCTGTGTCAAAATCAAAGCGGTGAAGACTCAATTATAGAAAGTCTCGCAATTTGTAGAACGTGACGTATTGTCGCAGCGTTCAGGGAGCAGTTTACAGCCCCTAACTCCTCCGGCCGCATACTCTCTGCATGGATTCACAATGGCCTACCCTCGGATATCGAGTCGGTCATGGTAGATGGACGGTTCGTGATTCGGGACCATGAACTGCTGACACTGAATGAAGCAGAGCTGATGGAGGAAGCCTGGCGCATCGGTGAACGGGTCTGGTCACGCATCCTGGAAAATGGTGAGCTTCCTCTGCCCCGGCTGTGAAGCAACACCCGTAAGACACAGGCTAAACCGTGGACGCAGCGCTCCTGCAGTGCTAATTTCGACAATGCCCAAAACGGTATAACCAGAATAAAAAGAGGCGTTTCGAATGAATTCCAGTGCCCGATTGATCTACCTGTCTTGCCTGACCGGCCTGTTCTGTAATCCCCTGTTCGCCCAGAGCAGCAATCCCCTGGACGACTACTCACCAGTTACGGATGCAATGCTGCAAGCGCCCGCACCAGAGGACTGGCTCATGTGGCGCCGCAGCTACGACCTGAGTGGCCACACGCCGCTGGACCAGATCAATCGCGACAATGTTGCCCAACTGGATCTGGCCTGGAGCATTCCCCTTTCACAGGGCGGGAACATGACCACACCCCTGGTCCACGATGGCGTACTCTTTATTGCTGACACCAACAACATCCTGCGGGCGCTTGATGCGCGCAATGGCAAGGAGCTGTGGCGATACCAGCATGAATCGGACATATTGGACGGCCGTCGCATCGGCATCGCCCTGCATGACAACAAGGTCATCGTGCCCCATAACGACATGGATCTGGTAGCACTGGACGCGAAAACCGGTAACGTCATCTGGGAACATGCCGTTGATACACCAGCCGAGCCCGGCGGCCCAGGCTATTACTCACTGCGCGGCGCACCCATGGTTGCCAATGGCATGATCGTGCAGGGAGTAGGCGCAACCATGACGCCACAAGGTGGCTTCATCATCGGCGTAGACCTTGAAACCGGTGCGGAGCAATGGCGATTCCATACGGTGGCCCGGCCCGATGAGCCGGGCGGGAATACCTGGAACAACCTGCCCCTGGAGGCTCGCAGCGGCGGTTCGGTGTGGATTCCCGGCAGTTACGATCCAGACCTGAACCTGGTCTACTTCGGCACGGCACCCACCTATGACACCGCTCCCCTGCTCGACGATCTTGGCATCGACGGTGTCAACAACGACGCCCTCTACACCAACTCAACGCTGGCGCTGAACCCTCTCACCGGCGAGCTGGCCTGGCATTTCCAGCATGTTGCCAATGGGCAGTGGGATCTGGATTGGGTCTATGAACGACAGCTGGATGAGTTAGAGATCGATGGCGAATCCCGGAAGGTGGTATTCACCGCCGGCAAGATGGCGCTGTATGACGTGATGGATGCATCCACGGGGCAATACCTTGGCTCCCTGGATACTGGCATCCAGAACATGATTACTGACATCGACCCGGTAAGCGGCGACAAGACTTTTCATCCCAACACGATTCCCAATGCCGAGTTGGGACATGTGTTGTGCCCGTTCGTGCTGGGTGGTCGCAACTGGCAGGCAGGCGCTCACAATACAGATACCAATATGGTCTACCTGCCCCTGTCGGAAATGTGCATGATGTTCGGCCCCATAGGCGACGGCAACCTGTTAAGCACGGGCGTGGCCACAGAAGCGATCCCGCGCCCGGACTACGATGGCAACTTCGGTCGCTATCAGGCGATCAACATGAAGACCATGGAGCTGGCCTGGCGACACCGCGAGATGGCACCGCCAACCACGGCCGCCCTGTCTACCGGTGGTGGCCTGGTGTTCGGAGGCTTTCTCGACCAGAGCTTCAAAGCCTTCGATGCGGAAACCGGTGCAGTGCTGTGGGAGACCGACATGGCACACCTGCCATCTTCCTTCCCGATCAGTTACGCCGTTGACGGCAAGCAGTATATTGCCATGGTACGCGGACAACCCAGCCGTTTCATCGGCACCCTGTTCGCTGCCGTGGGCGGATTTCTGGCGGAAGAAGGTCGCAGCCTGCCCACCCCCTCCAGTGATCCGGCCTTGCTGGTGTACGCACTGGACTAGGGCTCCCAGGGCAAGCATGAAAAAGGGCTCGCATGAGCCCTTTTTCGTAGTGGATTGCCTGACTATGTGGCCTTTTGTCTGCCTTGCCCAAACCCGACGAGCTAATCCTGAACCTGCCCGATGGGCATGCAGGACGTTAAAAACTGCTGCTGATCGTGACTCTCGCGTTGAGTGGCCTGCCGACCGAAGCCTGGTGGGTGCTATGGGCATTGGGGAAATAGAGTTCATCACCAGCATTCTCAATATTCAGCTGAATGCGAGTCCGGGCCGAGAGCTCGTAGAATGCCGCCGCATCCAGCCGCGTGTAGCTGGGCAGAATCGCGGAGTTCCCGTTGTCGATGAAGCTGTCATCCTGATGTGTCAGACCAAATCCAAGCCCAAACCGGGGCGAGACCTGCACAATGTTCCAGAGCGAGAACATCTGCTCCGGCAACTCTCTCGGACGCAGCCCGGTCGGTCCTGAGCGGTCAACCTGTTCGCCATCGAGGTTGGAGTAACCCGCGGTAATGCGCCAACTCTCTGTCAGCTGTCCTTGCAGCTGTGCCTCGAAACCTGTGAGCTCGGCATCAATCACATCCAGGGTTTCGGGGTTGTTGTCGGCAATCTGGGGAGAACTCTGCTCGATCTCAAAGAACGCCGCCGTGAGGCTCAGTCCCCGGCTGAAATCCCATTTGATGCCCGCTTCTGAATTGGAGAATGTATCCGGATCCAATTGGTTATTGCTGCCGTTGATATTCGCAAACTGTTCACCGCTGCGGGGCAGGAAAGATTCGCTGTAACTGGCATAGAGAGAAATGTTTTCCATGGGCTTGTACACGATACCAGCCCGCGGGGACACTTCCCTGTCCTTGCGATTGCGCCGGTCGTTGGCAACCACATTGAAGACGTCGATATCGAAGCTGTCGTAGCGGGCGCCTATAATGATATCCAGTTGCTCCGACACCTCTATCTCATCCTGAACGTAGAATGACAACACATCGATGTCGACCCGGGTGTCATCGTTGATGTCCACCGTGAAACTATTGCTGGTTTGTTGTCCTGCTGCATTGGTGCCCACGCCTCCGGTCAAGACCAGTGGACGGGTAATGGCAAATGTCTCGTTATCGTCAGTGGTCGTATTCCAGAACGAGTTGAACCGATCCTGATCGGAAGACGTGGTGATACTCTCGCCGCCTGCAATGATTGTGTGCTTCAGCGTGCAGCCGTCCACCTCCCAGATCAGATTACCGGAGAGAATCATGTTGTCCCGCTGGGTAGAGTCGATATAACCGTCCAGTGTGACTTCAAAAGGCGCCAGCGCCTGATCGTAGGAAGAAGCATAGAAATTCTGGTAGAGCTTGTCGTAGTCTCCATAGAAGGCATTGAAATTGCCTTTGAGATTATCAGCAAACTCGTGTTGCAGGTTCAGCCTGAACAGATGCGCCTGCAGTTCATTGGTATTGAGCTCAGGGTCCCCGAACACTACATCCTCAAAGGCTTCCACTGGTCGGCCATCACCACCCGTTGGAATGCCTCGATCGATAAAGCGTTCGTGATCGGCGTATTCATAGGACAGGTCCATGGTGGTGGCGGAGCCCAACTGGAATCGAGCTGTCGGATTGATTCCGAACCGGTCGCCGTCATAGAAGTCACGGTGATTCTCCAATCCTTCATAGAAAGCATTGATGCGAACCGCCGAGTCGCTACCGGTATCAAAATTGTGATCCACCTGAATCGAGTGCTCACCGAAAGAAATCATAGCAGCCTGGTAATTGGTGAAGTTTTCTCCCACCACGGCTTTCTTGGTTACACGATTCAGGATACCACCCGTGCCACCACGGCCGAACAGCAAGGCGTTGGGGCCTCGCAGAATTTCAACCTGTTCCAGATTGTAAAGGGGGCGGTAGTACTGAACATCGTCACGGGCGCCATCGATGAAGAAGTCGGCCGTGGATCGCACTCCGCGAAAGACTATGGCGTCACGATGCCCTTCTCCCTGCGACGTATTCACGCCCGGTGTGTAGTTGATGATATCCCCTACGCTGGTGAAACCTTGCTGGGTAATCTGCTCAGCCGTAATGATCGACAGGCTCTGGGGTACATCGAGGATAGGCGTGGGCGTTCGCAGGGCGTTGACTCGATCGCTGTAAAGAACCTGTCCACGCACCACGATCTCTTCAATGGCGTCGCCTGCTGTCTGGGCGACAACCGCCGGTGTCATCAGTGACAGGGAAAGTGCGCCCAGGATTACCTGGCCCAAGGTACTTCTGTGCATAGCTGAAACTTCTCAATAAACTGGAGCCGTGCAGTCTAATCTAAATGAGAATTGTTATCAATACGATTTACATTCAGTTTATTAACCGCCGCGGCCAGCCTTCGGCTACTTGCACTTGTTATTACGAATCATTATCATTTGCAGTCATCCGCTTCGGCCGGCATGGCGTTCAGGCAGAGCCGGTTAACTCAACACCACCCAGGGAAAGTCATGTTCCGTAAAACACTGTTTTGGATGCACTTGACGGCCGGTTCGGTCGCCGGGCTGGTCATTCTGATGATGTCAGTCACTGGGGTGATCCTGACCTATGAACGCCAGATACAGGCATGGGAAGATGGGCCCTACTATGCTGACCCCGAACCCGGCCAGCAACGGCTGACGGTGGACGAACTGCTCACCGCCGCGAACCAGACGGAAGGATTTAGCGCCACAAGCCTGACAGTGAGCTCCAGTACCGACGCGCCTTTTGTGGCCAGCATGGGCCGCTCCCGCACCCAACACCTGAATCCCTACACCGCGGAGATTTACGAACCCCATAGCGATTCCCTCAGCGGCTTCTTCTCAGACGTTCGCAGCCTGCATCGCTGGTTCCTCGTAAGCGGCGACGGCCGCGCCACTGCACGTGACATTACCGGTGCAGCAAACCTGCTGTTCCTGTTCCTGCTGTTGAGTGGTTCCTACCTGTGGCTGCCCAAAGTCATCAATTGGGCAACGCTAAAGACCCGTATCTGGTTCAACCCCCAGGTCAATAATGCCCAGGCCCGGGATTTAAACTGGCACCATGTATTTGCCTTCTGGGCCGCTATCCCGCTGCTTGTGATTATCCCTACTGCATCGGTATTCAACTATAGCTGGGCCAATGACCTCGTCTACACACTGGCGGGTGACTCACCACCGCAGCGATCGGCTGCAGTGACACCTGACCCTCAGGATGAACCGCAACAAACCCGGTCACTCGAATCCCTGCTTGCAACTGCCGGGACCTATAGAGATAACTGGCAGACAATCAGTTTTTTCCTTCCCGAGCCCGGTGCCCGCACTGTTTCTCTCACCATTGATGAGGGTGATGGCGGCCAACCCCAACTGCGACATAGCCTGACCCTGGACAGAGTCAGCGGCGCAGAAGCCAGCTGGGTGCCATTCACCGATCAGGCTCCCGGCGTACAGGCAAGACGCTGGGTAAGGTTCCTGCACACGGGTGAGGCATTGGGTCTGACCGGCCAGACCATAGCAGGGATCGCCTCTGCTGCGGGCGCAGTGCTGGTCTGGACAGGCCTGGCGTTAGCGTTGCGGCGGTTCTTCCGCTGGCGAGTACGCAGCAGGAAAGCCGCGGGCCAACAAGGCGGGGACGCCAAGGAAGTAACCGCCTGAATCGATGCGGCCTGGGCTGGCGCGCGAGCGCCGAGACTGAACAAAAAAGGGCTCATCTGAGCCCTTTTTTGTTGAAAGACTGTCGTCTGTTTGCCCGGCAAAAAACTCCGGCTACGCACCCCTGCCAGGGTACTCGCCAGGAACTTACCAGGCGCGCAGTGCGGCTAGTGGCCCTGGTCGAACACAACCGTAAACGAGACAGGCACAGCGCGGCTTATGCTGGGCAAGCCGGCGACTTCCCGCAGGGCTTCAACACCGGTCAACAGGTCAAATTCTTCGGCGGTGACGATGACCGGTTTCAGGGTGCTGGCTACGAGGCCGCCTTCCAGCCGCGTGACCATTACCTCGGCCGTGTAGGAACGGGATGTTTCCCGCATACTCAGGCTGAAGTTCAGTTGTATGGTTTCGCTGGCACCTGCATCCATCGCGGCCATTGCGTCCAGGTCGATAGCGGCGGAAATTGACGCCTCGGGAAACAACTCGGTTTCAAACAACATGGCCTGCATGCGTTCGTTACGAATCGGGATCAGTGTGTTGACGCTGGCGAGTTCTATCGTGATGGCCACACTGCCATCGTCCGCAATCTCACCGGAAAGCGTATCGAAGGTATGCACCTCGGCTACATGTTCGGCCTTGACGGTAACGAAGCTCAGGGTGGAAGCGTCATTGTTCAGGGACCAGTGAGCACTGGCCGCGCCGGACAGCAATACTGCAGTTACCAGTGCAGTGGCCTGGGCCAGCATTTGGGGCATTTTCATCGGGGGTTCTCCGCAGTTGGGTATCTTAATCAAGCAGGGACAAAATACTGCATTTTATCCCTGCTGTCATGATACCCACCCACTGTTACACCCCGGTGGATACGGATTTCGACGGTCAGAACTTGTACTTCAATAGCGCCCTTATCGCACGCGGGTTGGCCGGATGGAAATGAATATCCTCGACACCGGTCGACTCCCACGGCAGGCGCGATTCGAAGAAGTAGGCGATGTCATCATCGTCCCGGTCCAGCAAGTTGAGCACATCTACGCCAAATTCCCAGGTGGGTCTGGCGTAGGAGATGCCCAGATTCATCAGAGTCGAGGCGCGTTTTTGCACGGATTCGTCTTCGGCCAGCGATGCATCTCCGAAATGCCTGACCCGCAGGCTGGCGGTCCAGCCGTTACTCAATCCAACGTAGGTCAGGCCGGCGCCGACCACCTGTTCATGGGCATCGGGAATGCTGTTTGCCCCATCGGACAATCCCCGGAAATGGCCATCAGTCTTCGCCGCAGACAGGTCCAGCACCAGACGCTCCGTCAGCTGCCAGAAGGCATTGAGTTCCACTCCCCTGCGCCGGGTAGGGTCGCTGGGCTCGGTCGTGCCAGCATCTCCCACGAATACCAGCTCTGAATCCGTGGCCAACTCGAAATATGCCAGGCTAATGTTAAATCCCTGGAGATTATCGTAACGCATCCCCAGCTCTCCCCCCTCTCCTTCCACCAGTATGGCCTGCTGATCGGCAGGATCCCCTGTTACCGGGTCTACCCGGGTAACCGCCGCCCTGACGTCATTGGAGTGAAACCCATTGCCATAGTTCGCATAGAGTTCCAGGTTTTCATTGACCAGGTAGGCCAGACCGTACTTCGGCTGCCACAGGGTATCGTTGTCGCTGCCGGAATTCTCCGGGCGCCGGGCACGCACATCGAAATCATAGTAGTCGGCACGCAGGCCAAGGGTAGCGCGAAGCCGCGCTGTGAGGGCAAACTCCAGCTCGGCGAATGAGGCGATAGATAATTCTTCGGCTGCGTCCTCTCGAATGCTACCTGTGCGGCGTCGACTCACGGTATTGAAGAGATTCAATTCGGACACGTCATCGTAACGAACGTCGGCACCCAGCCGCACGGTCACCGGCAATCCCAACAGCTCAGCCTCACGCTCGTTCCGCAGTGAACCACCAAAGATAGTTCGCTCATCTTCCTGCTCGAATTCATCGCCGTTAACCGGGTCGTTCAACAGGTAGGTCGGATTATTAATCAGGCTCATATAATAGGAACTTGCATACAGGCCCAACTCCCAGCCAGCGAGCTGGAACGTGCCCGTCAGGGAGTATCGATGGGACTCTCCACCCAGGTCAGGGTCGATAAAGCCGAAGCGATCGATCGCGCCACTCTGCACCGCCCGCAGGGGTACCTGATTGGTGGATATCCATTCCGAATCGTAGGCGCTGAAGGTGATCCGGCTGGTGATACCGGCGATGTCTCCCGTGTATTTCACTAATCCATTGTATTTGCGCACATCCTGCTCCAGCGCAAAGAATCCGTCGGTCTGCTGATGCTCCAGCGCGTAAAGCAGCGTGCCGTCACCCAGCGCCAGGTCACCGGCGGTCAGCAAGCGCAGCTCATCCCGGGAGCCGACTGTCAGCTCGGTGAAATTCGCCGCCAATGCATCATAGGTCTTCATGCTGCTGGAACCGGCAAGCGAGAAGTCGCCGGTGTCAGCGAAATACGGCCCCTTCTGGAAATCGACTCTTTCCACGATCTCCGGGATGATGAAGTTCAGATCCATATAGCCCTGGGCATGGGCGTGGGTCCGCATATTGACTGGCATACCATCGAAGAAGGTAGAGAAATCGGAGCCGTGATCAAGATTAAACCCGCGCAGAAAGTACTGGTTGGCCTTGCCGGGACCACTGTGTTGGGTGGCAATCATGCCGGGCACCACCTCTACCAGTTCCCCAACCCGGGCGAAGGGTCGCGTGGAAAAGTCGTCATATCCTGCGACGCCTTGCGATGCCGCGCCAGCAGTGCCGAGTTGTTGCAGGGAGCGGCCCCAGATTACGACCTCTTCGACCTGTGTGCCCTGGGCCGATGACTGGGCCTGAACCAGGGGTGCTACTACAGGTAACGCGGTACATAGCAGGGATTTAACTAGACTGGCGGGGAACTTCATTCTCTCTCCGTGGTGTTGAGGCCTCTGCGGGCCTTCCTCTGCATAAAACCAGCGCAAGATAACGGAACCAGACGCAGACCAACCAGTAAGCGGGCGTTATAAACAGTTAAAAAGCCAGGCTCTGCACACGGCAGCGGCTGTAACGGCCCCAACCAAGGTCAGCACAGCTCAATTGACCGGCAATTCAAAAGCCTATAGATTAGCGCTCCTGCTCCGGGTGCCGGTTTTCTGTTGATCCAGTAAACCGGGTAAACGGGAAGTCCGGTGAATCTCTCGCTCAGTCTGGCAAGAGATGATTCCGGCGCTGCCCCCGCAACGGTAAGAATTGATGCTATCGGAAGTAATGAGCTCTCCGATCTCACTGATTTAAGCCCGACACCGGCCCGAAGTAGCGCAACTCGATCTGCGGGCATTCTCGCAGATCGTCCACGATGCAGCGGAGGGCTCATCGGTAGTTGAATATCCTGCCACGTGCACGCGTTCGCTACTCTCTGTTCCTCCCTCATTGAAACTACTTCATTGAGGATTCAATTCATGTCTTTACCTGCCTTCAGCGGTGGTTTGCATCGCCGTATCAGTAAACTTTCCAGACCTGCGCAATCGACGGCCCTGATAGTCCTGTCGACCCTAGCCGCTGACCAGGCGGCCGCGCAGAACCCAAATGTAATCTCGGAGGAAATAGTTGTGACGTCCAGCAGGCTTCCCTTGCCTGCTCAGAAACTGGGCACTTCTGTCTCGGTGCTCGACGAGGACGACATCAGGTCATATGGCAATCAGGCAGTAGCGGATATTCTGAGACAGACACCTGCCGTCACCACTAGCAGCAACGGCGGCATGGGCCAGCCAACGAGCGTGAGAATCCGGGGCGAAGAAGTGTACAGGACTCTCACCATTCTCGATGGCATCCGGATCCTGGACCCCAGCGGGGTGCAGGTCAGCACACCCTTTGAGCATCTTCTGAGTGAAGGAGTGGGCAGGATCGAAATACTGCGCGGACCACAGGGCCTGGCCTATGGTGCCGATGCAGGCGGCGTCGTCAACATCAGCAGCCGACGCTTCGAGGATGGCTTCCTCTTCAGCGGAGACTTGCAAACCGGACGCTTTGGCACAAACCAGTTAACGGTGAATCTGGGTGGCAGTTCAGACAGGCTCGACTACTTTCTTTCGGCGAGTGACTATTCCAGCCAGGGCTTTAACACAAGGCAGTCTGACACTTCCCTGGTAGACGACGATGGCTATGACAATACAAGCCTGCATGCACGCCTGGGGTTTGAGTTGTCTGAGCAGTTGCGGCTGGAAATGGTACACCGCAACACCGATGCTGCGAGTGAGTTCGATGGTTGTTTTACCGTCAGTCGGGTCGAAGAGTGTGAGGCTCGCAGTGAGATATCAGCGAGCCGGATAGCGTTGCGTTACAGCGGAACATCCTTCGCACATTCACTTTCCTTTAACGATACAAGCACAGACCGGGACAGTTTCGCGTCCAATCAGTTCAGCTTCGGAGCAGAAGGCGAACTGGAGCGCTGGGAATACATCGGTTCAGCGACCGATCTGCCCGGTTTCGACCTGGTGTTTGGCGCCGATCAGGAGACAGCAACAAACAACGGCGTCGGCAGGGACAATAACGGCGTCTTCCTCGAGTATTTGTCTGATTTTTCCGAGACGCTGTTCCTCACCGCGGGGATTCGACACGACGAAAATGACGACTTCGGTTCCAACACCAGTCATCGACTGAGTGCCGCCTATCTGCTGCCACTCGACGCAGCCACCCTGAAAGTCCGGGGCGCTATTGGCACGGGCTTCAGGGCACCCAGTCCTTACGAAGTCGCCTACAACGCCGGACCCTTTGCTTTCCCTCCCGCTGCGGGCATGGCGCTGGCGCAGGAAGAAAGCCGTGGCTGGGAGGTCGGGCTGGAATACTACATCGACCAGATGCATCTGGAGGCAGTGTATTTTGACCAGGAAATCGACAATGCTATCTACTTCGATTTCTCTGCGTTCAGCGGTTACTTACAGGATGTTGGCAGGGGGACTTCCCGGGGCCTTGAACTGAGTGGCAGACTGCCCGTGAGTGAGACCTGGCAACTGATCGCCAACTACACCTACAACGATACCGAGCGCCCCGACGGCTCGCCCCGGCTATTACGTCCAGAGAACCTGTTTAATGCAGGCGCCCTGTACACCAGCAGCGATAGCAGGATCCGTTTTGCCGCTTACTATCGCTCCCAGACAGATGCCCGGGATATTGGAAACCTCACTGTCGATGGCTACGACATTGTAGACCTGAATGCATCTGTCCAGGTTTCCGACTCGCTTCGCCTGTATGCTCGCATTGAAAATCTGTTGGACGAGGATTATGTGCAGGTTAACGATTACAATTCCCCTGCCAGCGCAGCCTATATCGGCGTCAACTACAGCTTCACTCGCTAGTCTCGACGTGAGGCAATCACCCTGTACCGGCAGAAGCGATGGCTACTCTCGGTGCAGGGAGTAGCCGTAGGAATGCAATATTTCGTGACTACTGGCAGAGGCGACAAAATCCAGTAGTTGTTGGCAAGCGTCACATGCCCCAGCCCTGGCAAGAAGTGCCGCGTCCTGCCGAATGGCCTGGTGCATTTCCGCAGGGACGATCCAGGCACTGCCCTTCGAAACCCGACCGTTCCTGTAAATCTGGGAAAGTGCCACAAATCCCAGTTCTGCATTGCCCGTGTCGACAAATTGGAACGTCTGGGCAATATTCTCCCCCTGCACGATGCGACTATCACTGAGGGGAGACATGCCGACATCCTCCAGGACCTCGACTGCCGCCGCCCCATAGGGTGCAACCCGCGGGTTCGCGATTGCCAGCCGCTGGAACGGCGCGTCAGCAAGCTGCTCCAGTTCGATGGGCTCAGATTGCTCCAGCGCACTCCACAGGGCAAGACGCCCGACGGCATAGGTGAACACGCTGTCCGGAACCGTTAAACCATTCGCCGTCAGTTGCGCCACTTTTTCCTGGTCGGCAGAGAAGAACAGCTGGAAAGGCGCCCCATTGACGATCTGCGCATAGAACCTGCCGGAAGAACCAGTGGCCATGCTTACCGCATGCCCCGTCTCCGTTTCAAAGCGGCGGATAATGTCGGCCATGGGCTCGGCAAAGTTCGAGGCAACGGCTACCAGTATCTCCTCCGCCTGGCCGGGTCGCGGCAGCAGGCAGAAAGCCGCCAGCAGCGCAGAGAGAACTTGTTTCGTGAACATGCTGTCTTTCACAGGAATGTGGGCCATCCGGTCGGGCGAATCGCTTTATATATTGCTCTATATAACGAAGCGTCGCAAGAATCGCCTACCTGGCAGAGCACGGACTGCGCCAGGAGTCCGGATCAGCGCCGGCAGGAGGCTGTGTGGATGATTCGATCAGGGAAACGCGACGACGATGGTGTTAACACAGCTCGGGGGCTGGCGTCTCCACCAGTGCGATTACGCACTCACCACTGCTCGCTGACAGCAGATCCAGTGTGAGCTCGGCGATGAGCTCTGACTGCTGACGGTGAACGAAATGACTCTGATTCGGAATACGTATCACCCTGGTATGGGCGGCCGGAAGAAATTGCTCCGCGTAGTCGAGGTTTTTCGGGTCCACCAACTCGTCCTCTTCCCCCTGCATGTAGATAAGCGGAATCGTGGCCGATTCCCACCAGGGTGCCAGTTCTGACAATGCATCGTGTACACCCCAGATTTCGACATTGGCTTTCTGCAAGCCCGGATCAATCAGGCGAGAGATAGGCCATATGTTCGCTGCGTGGTTGTACCAGCGCGGCTTGCCCAGCTCCGGATCGATGGCTCCAGCCGCCATGAGCACGCCATCCACCAATCCGGGATTACGGTACGCGAGATAGGGTGCGTAGGAAGCACCGAGGGAATGACCAACCAGAATCAGGGGTTGATTGCCCGATTCCGCCTTCAATTTATGTAGCAGGGGTGAAATCAGCGCGGACTGCTCCGCAAAGCTGCCCTGAGCCTCATCGCTCAATGCACCCGAGCCACCCCAGCCGGGGCGATCAATGGCCACCAACCTGGCCTGGGCCAGCAATTCGTCGTGACCAAGCAAACGTCCCAGTGCGCGCCAGCTACCGGGTGTGCCATGGATAAACACCACGGTGGGCCTTCCCACCTCGCCCGCTTCGGCATAGTGAAGGTTGAAGCCGGCCACAGTCATGCTTTGCAGCGACGCCCCGAGGGTAGCCGCCAGGTCATCACCGTAGCGAACCGGGGCGGAGCCCTGCTGGTTATTGGCGGCACAAGCACCAACAAGCAGTAACAGGCCAGCCATGCAGAATTTGAAGATCCAGGATTTCATTGTAGTCAGGGTTTCCAGGGAGCCTCCGATCAATGTTGACAGTGTAACGAGTCCATCTCCCAGATCAAGCTATCTGTCCGCGGATGGGTAACGAGACAAAGGTAGCGCATAGGGGGACTTCTACACCGAGTCTTCAAAAATTGAGCATAAAGGAGTACCTTGGAGACTGCACTCTCCCAGTATCACAGCAAAGTCATGGCACAATTGAGCTTACAACAATAATCAGGAGGCTCGTATGAAAGCACACTCGCCAGAATCCAGCCGAGCACTGCGCAGCTTAGCCCTCTCACTCTGTCTCTTCTGCATAAGCCCGACACTGTGGTCACAGGACATGCCCCGCACTGAGCACGGATTTCCTGATCTGCAAGGAACCTATACATTCAGAACTATTACGCCGTTACAGCGACCCCCGGAGCTGGCAAACAAGGTCACCCTGACCGCGGAGGAGGCGGCCGAATGGGAAGCCTATGAGAACCGGCGCCAGAATCGGGACCTGATCATCGACTCGGTTGGCGGGGCGGGCTATCCCCCCGGGGTAATTTCCTATAACGAGTTCTGGTACGAACGAGGCAACGAGACTGTCGCCGACCGCCGCACCTCACTCATTTTCGACCCACCCAATGGTCGCCTGCCCGCACTGTCGGACACCGGCAGGGAGCGGGCCGCGCACATTGCCCGGATTCGCCGCGAGAGCGCCGGACCCGAGGCACGCACACTCAACGATCGCTGCATCGTCAACAACCGAACCGGCCCGCCCATGGAACCAGGTTCTTACAACAACAATATGCAGCTGGTACAAACCAAAGACTACGTGATGATCCTCACCGAAATGGTTCATCATGCCCGGATCATCCCTTTCGCGGAAGACTTCACCTCCCCCTTCGCGCAATGGTCTGGCAACTCAATCGCCCATTGGGAAGGCGACACCCTGGTCATTGAAACCCGGGACTTCTATCCGGACTACGGTTGGCGAAACACTTCACCGGATATGAAGATCGAGGAACGCATAAGCTGGCTGGACGCGAATACCCTGAACTACGAGTTTACTATCGATGATCCCAACACCTGGGAACAAAGCTGGTCGGCCAGTGTGCCCATGCAGCGCATGGATGGCCCGATCTATGAATATGCCTGCCATGAAGGCAATCATGGCCTGCTGGGGATACTCGCCGGCTGGCGTCGCTACGAAGTGATGGGGCTTGATGAAGACGGACGGCCCGTCAGCGACGACGAAGAATGAAGTCGTCAACTCGAGTCGCTGCATAAAAAAACCGGAGCTTCTGAGAACAGAGGCTCCGGCATAAGAGAGATTGCCTTACTAGAGAATTGGTAGAGAGATCAGTTCTGGGCGATCAGCGATGTAGCAATCAGGTCATAGTTGGCCAGCGCATTCGCATCGTCCGAGTTATAGCCCAGGGAAACCTCAAGGTAACCGTTTGCCGCACTGAAGTTTCCACTGAGGGCCTCAGCTACTGCCAGGTTGGAATAGATAGATGCCTTGGCAAGCTTCTCCGAAAAAACCGAGATATAGACTTCATTCGTCAGCTTTTCCAGCGCCGCCTCACAGGCCGAGATGGCCATGGGCAGTTCCTTGCTCAGGATTCGGGTGATACACAGGTTGTTGGCCTCGGCAAAATCGAGGCTGGTAACTTCGATACTACCGAATTCAGTTGCAGCTTTACTTGCATCCTGTGAAATGAGAGCCGTGTAAGCTTTGGCGTTGCCAAACGCGGTTACGCGGTACTCGTCGGCGGCTGCAGTACCCGCGGCGAACATGGCAATGAGTCCAAATGCGGAAATGATAGAGCGACTTGCAATAGAGCGGTACATGATTGAATCCTCAAAAAACAATAATTAAGTAACTGGTTAAATCAACTAACAGCGTAAACCCTCTCCCGCGGGTTTGAACCAAGCATAGGGAGGACTCTCGCAGCTGACAAAGTATGATTCGTCAGGCCACGAATGAATCTGGCTCAACCATGGTGTCGTTGCGTTCACTCGTCGCATAGTGTTGCAAGTTCGCAATAATCCATTGCCAGAATCGATCTACCGGTTCCTGTTTACGGGAATTTTCACTGAGGGACATCCAGTAATAATCTTCGGTGATCAGATCAATATCATGCAGCGGTACCAGCGCCTGGGAGTCGAACCACGCCTTGCTAACCGGCATCAGCACCAGTGCCACGCCGACACCCTGTTCAGCGGCGCGCGCCAGGGCGAACATACTGTCAACATAGATTATTTGCCTGGGCCTTATGTTGCCGACACCAGCATGCCGGGCCCAACGGGACCAGGCATTCGGTCTCGCCTTGTGCAGCAAGAGGGTGCAATCGTTGAGCGCGTCAAGTCCGCTGAATCCCTGGCTACAGAGATCTTCATACAGAGACTGGCTACAGGCAGGCATATAGCGAATAGGAAAGAGTTTCTCCACGCGCTTGCCTGCAGGCATTTTCCTGGACAGGATGATGTTGATATCGGCACGGTTGTTTACGCTGCCGCTCACATCCATGGACTCAATCTGCAAATCGATATCTTCATTGGCCTCGGAGAATCCCCCGATAATCGGCATCAATAGCTCGCTGGCAAAAAACTCCGGCAGCTGTACCAGTAATGGAACGCGATGGGAACTGGCTTTGATTTTTTCCAGCGACTCATCGATGGCGTCTATATGCGGCACGATCTGCTCATAGAGCTGCCGCCCTTTCTCTGTCAGGGAAATTGAACGCGTGAGTCGCTCGAACAGCTTGCAGTCAAGCTGCGTCTCGAGATCACTGATCTGGTGACTCACCGCGCTCGCTGTGAGGCAGAGCTCGTCTGCCGCTTCCTTAAAGCTCAGGTAGCGGGCCACCAGGCAAAAGGTGCGCAGCCCCCTCAGTTGCATTGCCATGCGAGTTTCTCTGTATTCCAGCAAGCAAGTGCTGTCCTGCACTCGCTTGCCATGGAATCGTAAAATGGGTTGTATCCGGGACCGGGAATAGGCCTTCGATTCCCGGCTCAATAGTCATCCACTCTGTATTGCAATTACTGTGCCGTCCACGCGTGTGTGAACAAACCAACTGTTACGGCGGGACCTCAACCGATTTTCCAGATCGAAACCCCAGCCCAAGCCCATTCAACTTGCACTAATCCAGTGCCTGCACCGCAGAGTGGCCCGATACTGGCGCAACGAGATTGAATGTCAGCGCTGAGAGGATGAACAGAGAATACAGAGTGGACGTTGCAGGCGATTGACAGTTTTGCGGAAGAACTGTGACAAGTTCCGCGCGACGACTCGGACTGCAATGATCAGGCGGGTTAACAGCAGGGTCGCCGGGCCTGCCTCTGGCGAGGCAGCAAGCACGCATAGCGAGCCAGGAACGATTTGAGAGGGACTGTTTGGATAGCAAGAGGTATCAGGTGTGACCTGATACCTCTTGCAGATGGTTTAGCGCCACTCACTCGCTGGCTCATCAGGATCCGATACCAGGAATCGAATCAGATCGGCATGGAATTGCTCCGAGATTTCCACGTGGGGGTTATGACCCACTTCCGGATACAGCAGCAGTGCGGAATTTTGTAGCTCATTGTGGACGTGGGTTGCACGAGCCACGAAATCGTCAGCCAGCAGATCCTGCTCGCCTCCGATGACCAGTGCCTTGGTGGTGATGTGCTGCCAGTCATACACCACCGGATCGCTGTACATCATCGCACCGACCAGGCGTCGCACCCTGGCGTAATGAGGATAACCACCGGACAGGGTTTGTCCGTAGGCACGTTTTACATACTTGAGTTGCTCCGGTGGCCACTCCCTTGGGTAGTAACGCTGATGGCTGCGCAGGATGGATTGGTAGCTCTGCACGCCAGGCTCACCCGCCCAGGGATCACTCCAGGGTCGGCTCTGGCGCTGATCGGTGAGTCCGATCTGATTGACCATGGCCACATGGGTAACCACATCCGGGTACTGCATGGCGAATCGGCTGACTACCATGCCGCCCATGGAATGGCCCACGATGGCCACCTCGTCCAACTCCAGATGGTCGATGAGCGCTTTCATGTTCGACGCCACGAATCCGAAATCATAGGGCACCAGGGCTTTGGAAGACTTGGCGTAGCCAATACGGTCGGGCGCGATAATCCTGAATCCGGCATCCGCCAGAATCCTGTAGGTATCGATATAGGCTTCCGCGTAGACGTTGTGACCATGCTGCCAGACAATCGTCTGGCCATTGGCACGACCCGTGGGCTGGATGTCCATATAGGCCATCAGCATCTTCTCGCCAAAGCGGTTGAGCTCCAGGAAATGCACCGGCCAGGGGTAGTCTATTTCCTCGAAATTGATGCTTACCGGGCCCCAGTCTGCTGGCGGCTCTTCCGGCGGCACAGCTGGCCAGTCCTCGGCGGCGCTCACTGCCGGAATTAACAGGGTTAGGCCCAAAACGGCGGCCAGCAGGCTTGTTGTTCTTGGTTTCATGGTCTTTTCCTTGCCTTAAGATTCTCAGTTACAGGGACGGCATAAATTTACATCCATCTGTGTCCAAACTGTAACATCTGCCGATAACAAATTTGTTACAATTTTTGCCGCTAACGCCCAGTAACACGCTAAATCCCTATGCTATTTGCTCTGGAAAACGATCAGGAATATCTGGACCTGCAGGTCGAAATGGTGCGGCTGCAGAATTCCATTCGGGCGACCAGGCGCCGGCTCCTGATCATATTCGAAGGCCGTGATGCCGCAGGCAAGGGAAGCACCATCATGCGGTTCGTGCGCTTCCTCAACCCCCGTCACTACCGCATCGTTGCCCTGTCCAAGCCTACCGAACAGGAATCCGGTCAGTGGTTTTTCCAGCGCTATATCAAGGAACTCCCCAATCCTGGTGAGATCGTGTTTTTCGACCGTAGCTGGTACAACCGCGCTGTAGTTGAACCGGTCATGGGGTTCTGCACCCAGCGGCAGTACAAGTTCTTCATGGAAGAAGTGGTTCTCATCGAACGTATGCTCAAAAATGATGGACTCACTATCATCAAGTTCTGGTTCTCTATCGATGAGAACGAACAGGCCAAGCGCATCGTCGAGCGTCAGACCAATCCCCTGAAGCAATGGAAACTGAGCACGGTCGATGCCCAGGCCCAGGCGAAGTGGGATGAGTACACGAGTTACAAGGAAGCCATGTTTGAGCGCACCTCAACAACCGACAATCCCTGGCTGGTAATCAATGGCAATGATCGGGACAAGGCCTGCCTGGAATCCATGCGCTACGTGATCAACAAGATGAAGTACGAGAACAAGGGTGAAACTGGCCAGCGGCTGGAACCGAACCCTGAGGTCGTACAGGCGCAACCCAGCTTCAAGCTGCCACATATTCGCTTCGAAGAAATTTTCGCCGAGACCCTGAACAACCAGGAAGACTAGTTAGCTGGCGGCCTGCCCGCTGAGATCGGTATAGGCCTGATACTGGGTCATATACAGGTTACCGCTCAATTCGTCCAGGAAATGCACCCTCTCCAGTTTGTCCAGCACCGGACCCTTCACCTCGGAAAGATGTAGTTGCACGCCTTCCTCGTAGAGCCGCTGATTGATCTCTTCGAGGGTTTCCAGTGCGCTGTAGTCAACTTCATTGACTGCGGCACACATCAGCACCACGTGGGCGATCCTGCTATCCGCGAATATGCGCTGATAGATAACATCTTCCAGCAGCGCTGCGTTTGCGAAGAACAGGCTCTCGTCAACGCGCAGGTTGAGTATCGTTGGATCAGTATCCACCTTGTAACGCCGCACGTTTCGAAAATGTTGAGAACCTTCAACGAGACCAACTTCGGCAACGTGGGGTTTGGCTGTGCGGTACAGGTGCAGTCCCAGGGAGAGTAATACACCGCTGCTGACGCCGATCTCAACCCCGAATGCCAGCGTCATAACCAGGGTGAGCAGGACGGCGAAGTAATCCCCTTTAGCGAAGCGCCAGGTCTTTCCCAGTATGGAAAAATCCACGAGTGAGAGCACGGCCACCACAATGGTAGCCGCCAGTGTGGCCTTGGGCAGGTTGTAGAGATAAGGCGTCAGCAGGATCGCTACCAGGGCGATCAGCAAAGCGCTGAATATGCTCGCGGCCTGGGTCCTGGCTCCGGCGTCGAAATTTACCACCGAACGGGAGAAGCCGCCGGTAACCGGGAAGCCACCGGATACGGAGGCCGCCACATTGGCTGCTCCAAGCCCGATAAGCTCCTGGTCATTGCTGACCCGCTCCCGCCTTCTTGCACCCAGTGTTCGGCCAACCGAAATGGACTCCACGTACCCGATCAGGGAGATCAATGCGGCCGGCACCCACAGCTGCTCTATGAGTTCCAGGGAGATGCCTGGCAAGGTAGGCATGGGCAGGCCAGTGGGAATGGCGCCCACGACATCCACGCCTCGACTCGTGAGGTCGAGTTGGCCGACCAGCACTATGGTAAATATGACGCCGAATACGGGTGCCGCCTTGGTTAACAGATTCGCGGAGCCAGCCTTCAGCCCCAGCCCCTGCAGTGTGGCGGAGCCCCACCAGCGTACCGCGAACAGGAACAGTACCACACCGCCACCGATGGCGAATGTCACGAAATTGGTTTCGGCGAGACCTTCTTCCAGCTCGGTAATGAGTTCCAGCACCGTATCTCCGCCGGCCTCAATACCCAGCAGGTGCCGCAACTGGCTTAGTGCGATGATGATCGCTGAGGCTGTGATGAAAGCGGAAACCACTGAATGGGAAAGGAAATTGGCCACGATGCCAAGACGCAGGGCACCGCAGGCAAACAACATCAAACCAGATAAAAACGCCAGGGTCGTGGCGGCGGACAGATAGTCCGCCGTTCCCTGCTGGGCAACTTCGGCGAGCGCGGCAGCGGTCATCAGGGACGTTATGGCAACCGGCCCCACCGAGAGCGTGCGACTGGTGCCCAGCACCGCATAAGCCAGGAGTGGCGCGATGCTCGCGTAGAGACCGACTTCTGCCGGCAGTCCAGCCAGCAAGGCATAGGCGAGCGACTGTGGAATCAACATGATTGCCACGATGACCGCAGCAACCACGTCACTCGCCAGATCTTCCCGTGTATACCTGCGGGCCCACTTCAGGATGGGCAGTGACAGGTAAGCTGGTTTCATATCAGGATCGCAGCCTTTCGAGATCTTTGGGCCCGGCCATCCATTCCCGGCCTTTCAACATGGCATGCCAGTAGATACCGGGCAGGATGTCTTTCTTCAATATCCAGGCCGATCGTGTGGCTTGCGTCCCCTGCAGCATCCAGGTCGGGAAGGTAGGAAGGAGCTTGCCACCATAACCGAACTCGGCAAGTACAATCTTGCCATTCTCCACAGTCAGCGGGCAGGATCCGTAACCATCGTAACCGGAGTGGATTGTGCGTCCCTTGAGAACATCGGCAATGTTCTGTGCGACGACTGGCACCTGCTTGCGAACCGCTGCCATAGTCTTGGCGTTGGGCGTATTCATCACATCGCCAAGGCCCCAGACATTGGGATATCGTACATGTTGAAGGCTGAATTGATCGACTTCCAGCCAGCCACCGGGACCCGCCAGGTCGCTCTTTGCGACAAAGTCCGGAGCGCACTGTGGTGGGCAAACATGGATCATGTCGAAGGGCTTGGTGACCTCATCGCCTTCGCGATCACCCGCGACGACCTTGAAATGTGCCGTCCTGGCATCGCCATCGATTGCTACCAGATTGCAGTTGAAATTGACATTGGTGCCATAACGATCGATGTATGACTGCAAGGCTGGCACATAATCACTCACACCAAACAGCACACCACCAGCATTCATGAAATCTACATCGATGTTGTTCAGTACATTGTTGCGGCGCCAGTAGTCACAGGAAAGGTACATGGCTTTCTGTGGCGCACCCGCACACTTGATGGGCATGGGTGGCTGAGTAAACAGGGCTTTACCCTGTTTCAGGCCCTTCACGAGTTCGAAAGTGTAGGGGGCGTGCTGGTAAAGATAGTTCGTGGTTACGCCGTTCTTACCCAGGGATTCCCTGAAGCCCTTGATCGCATCGAGATTCAGTTTCAGGCCAGGAGCCACAATCAACTGTTGGTAACCAATGCGACTGCCGTCATCCAGTTCCACCTCGTTTTCAGCAGGGTGAAAGGCGCTTACGGCCTGCTTGATCCAGCTCGTCCTGGTGGGGATAAGATCTTCCATGCGTCGCCGTGTGGTTGTTGCGTCGAAAACGCCACCACCCACCATCGTCCATCCTGGCTGGTAGAAGTGTTCTTCCGCCGGATCGATCAAGGCGATACGAATTCCGTGTACTCGCTTGAGCAAACTGGATGCAACGGAAACACCCCCGGAACCAGCGCCTACAACGACCACGTCATAGGAGGGAGTTGCCCCGGATTTGAATTGTGAAATCTTCGCTTCTGCAGCCATGGCATTCTGGTCTCCCGCGTAGTAGGGATTGATGGCATCGTTCACATTGATGCCCACCTGTTCGGCTTTCGCCAGGATCTCGTCTTTGGCTCCACCAGACGCGGCGAAGGCCGCCGAGTACAGGTTAAACGATCTGCTTCCGGTGCGACAGTAGGCATGGATTTTCTTCTCGGTGCGGAGAAGCTCAGCAAACTCGGCGACCTGATCCGGCTTCATCTCGCCACTCTTGAAGGCGATCTGCACTGCTTCTATCCCGGCGCCTTTGGCAGCGGCCGCTATTTCAACCCAAGGAGTCTGGTCAGCGGCCTCACCTTCGGGACGATTGCAGACCAGGAGCTGCACTCCTGCGTCAGCCAGCTGCTTCACTTCTTCCGTCGAAATCTGACCGGAAACACTCAACTGCTCATCAATAACTTGAATCTTCATGACTACTTACCACCTCTAATTAGCGCAAAGCGTCCAAAGGAATCTTCAGGAAGATTCGTCCATTATTTTCCGGATCTGGAAGGTGTCCAGCCCGCATATTCACCTGTAAGGAAGGCAGGATGAGATGCGGCACATCGAGAGTCCGGTCCCTGGCCTCGCGCATGGCAACGAAGTCAGCTTCCGCCACTTTTTCGTTCACATGGATGTTGCTCTCAAGCTCTTCCTTCACTGTCGTCTTGTACTCCAGTTCCCTGCCCTCTGCGCCGTAATCATGACACATATAGATTTTGGTTCGCGCCGGCAGGCTAAGTATTTTCTGTATGGATCTAAACAGTGTTGCCGCATCACCACCAGGGAAATCCGCCCGGGCAGTACCGGCGTCTGGCATGAACAGGGTATCTCCAACGAATGCCGCATTGCCGATCACGTGAGTCATACACGCTGGAGTATGACCTGGGGTATGGATCGCATAGGCTTCCAGGTTGCCGATTCGATATTTCTCACCGTCTTTAAATAGGTGATCGAATTGTGAACCATCGCGCTTGAAGTCATCTCCGGCATTGAAGATTTCACCGAAAGTTTGCTGCACCGTTGTCACATGTTCTCCGATAGCAATCTTGCCACCGACGAAATCCTTCAGGTAAGGCGCAGCAGAGAGGTGATCTGCATGGACATGAGTCTCAATGATCCATTCCACTTCCAGCCTCTTCTCTTCGATATATCGAATGATCGCCTGCGCCCCCTTGTGATCTACCGAGCCGGAGGCAAGATCGAAGTCCAGCACAGAGTCGACTATGGCGCAGGATGATGAAAGCGGATCTTGCACCACGTAAGAGAAGGTGTTGGTATCCTCATCAAAAAACGGGACGACCTTGGGTTTGACCTGTTCGAGTTTTTCCGCGGTATTACTTAGGTTCATATCAATTCTCCAGTTCAGCCATGCCGGCGTGTTAGACCAGGTAAATCCAGATCAGCCAGCAGAGTAGCGCAGTAGATACCGGTGTAGTCATGAGATAGAGCATGTTTTTAACAGAAAGCATTGTATTCTCCTCAGAGTCTGTATTCACGGTGCGCTTCGCCCTCCTGGGTGACAACGTCACACTACACCTGAGTTGCTGCACAGCCTGTGCCAACCTTTAAAATAAGAATACTTAATCAATAATATCAACAGCGTAACTAATTTTATTGAGAAAATCAGATCCGGGAATTGCCCTGTATTGACATTTTTGTCATAGTTACTTGCCAATTTTGACATCATTGGGAGCTTGCTGAAAAACCATGACCCTGATCGCCTCAGATGCCAGCCACGGCATGGGAGAAATGCTCAACGGTTTCGACTGCCCGGCCATCCTGGTCTCGGCAGACTACGAGATTCTGGCCACCAACAAGCGTTACGAAGAAGCCTTCGGCGCCATCGATTTCGGGCGCAGCAACCATTGCTTCCAGATCTCTCACGGCTACAAGGTGCCCTGTGACCAGGCGGGTGAAGATTGCCCCCTGGGGGCTGCGAAGGCGTCGGGGCACAAGGAGCGCGTATTGCACATTCACCAGACACCGCGGGGACCGGAGCATGTCGACGTGGAGATGGTGCCTATCCATGACAACGATGGCGAACTGATTTACTTCGTCGAACTGCTGCAACCGGTGCCTCTCGCCAGCGGTGTCGGTTCAGACCAGGAAATGGTGGGTGAGAGCGAGCAGTTCAAGAAGATGCTGGCCAAAATCTCCAGAGTTGGCGACAGCAATGCCTCCGTACTCTTGCTCGGCGAATCGGGCACCGGCAAGGAGCTGGCCGCCAGGGCTATCCACATGGCCAGTGCCCGCGCCGACAAAGCGCTTGTCACGCTGGAGTGTGCCGGATTGACCGATGCGCTGTTTGAGAGCGAACTGTTTGGCCATATGAAAGGTGCGTTCACCGGTGCCCTCAATAACAAGAAAGGGCTGGTGGAACTGGCTGATGGTGGCACGCTGTTCCTGGATGAAGTAGGGGATATACCCCTGTCCATGCAGGTCAAGTTGCTGCGCCTCATCGAAACAGGCACCTTCCGGCCACTGGGAAGCTCGGAAGTCCGCAGCTCGGACTTTCGACTGATCTGTGCCACCCACAAGAATCTGTTCGAGATGGTAGAGAGCGGAGAATTCAGGAACGACCTGTTCTACCGAATCAATGTCTTCCCTATCCTCCTGCCTTCCCTGGCCGAACGCCGCAGCGACATACCCCTGCTGGCCAAATCCCTGCTGTCCAAGATCGATAAGAAGGGTAAACACAAACTCACCGCGTCAGCCGTGCAGAAGCTGCAAACGCTGGACTACCGGGGCAATATCAGGGAGCTACGCAACCTGATAAGCCGTGCCCTGGTTTTGACAGACACCAATGTCATCGATGAACAGGTGATCGAGCTCGCCCTCGAAGACGCCCCGGGTCGGCGTAATACGCTTCCCGCCCGGGCCATTAGGGGCAATAATGGCGAAGCGGAATGGGTAGATCTCAAGACCCATGAACAACGCTATCTCGACAGCGTTCTCGCCGCCTGTGACGGGGACAAGGAACGCGCCGCCGACATTCTCGGAATCAGCACCCGATCTCTTTATCGCAAGCTCCAACACTAGCGCTGCCCGACCGCAGCAGCAGGGAAAACCATGCCCGTAACGCTCGATCAGATAGAAGCAGCCGCAGAGAGAATCGCTGCGTCGGTATCGAATACGCCTTTTGAGCATTCGAAGACTCTGTCGTCCATTCTGGGTGCCGAGATCTGGTTGAAGTTTGAGAATCTGCAGTTCACCTCTTCCTTCAAGGAACGGGGAGCGCTGAACAAGCTTAGCCAGCTGTCAGCTGAAGAGAAACAACATGGCGTGATCGCCATGTCAGCAGGCAACCACGCCAAGGCCGTGGCTTACCACGCCCAGAATCTCGGCATTCCAGCGACCATCGTGATGCCCCGCAGTACGCCCAATGTAAAAGTAGAAGATACAGAAAACTTTGGTGCCCGGGTCATACTGGAAGGTGCCTCCCTGGAGGAATCATTCGCCTATGCGAAAACCCTCGCGAATGAAGAAAAGCTGTGTTTCGTGCATCCCTACAATGACGAGCAGATTATCGCTGGCCAGGGAACCGTGGCGCTGGAGATGTTGGCCGTGAATCCTGCGCTGGAGGTGCTGGTGGTGCCCATCGGCGGGGGCGGCCTGATTTCCGGCGTCGCCATCGCGGCCAAAGCCATCAAACCCGATATCGAGATCATTGGGGTCGAGGTGCAGGCTTATGCTTCAGCCTACAACGTCTTCTATGACAAATCAGAACCGCTGGGCGGCTCAACAATAGCCGAAGGTATCGCTGTCAAATCGCCGGGCTCACTGACGATGGAAATAATCAAGGCGCAGGTTGATCAGATAGTACTGGTCAATGAGGAAGCCATCGAAGAAGCGATCAACCAGCTTATCACCATCGAAAAAACCGTGGCCGAAGGGGCTGGTGCCGCGGCCCTCGCCGCCGTGGCCAGCCATCCGCAACTGTTTGCGAACAAAGTCTGCGGCGTGCTGCTCTGTGGAGCCAATATCGATAGCCGAATACTCGCCGCCATTCTCATGCGACGCCTGGTGCGCAAGGGCAGGATCGTGCGTTACCTGATTCGTATACAGGACTTGCCCGGCACTCTCTCTGATATTACCGAGGTCGTGGGCGAGTTGGGAGGTAATATCCTGGAAGTCTCCCACCAGCGCATGTTTCCCAATGTCCCCGTCAAGGATGCGGAGCTGTACCTCACCGTAGAAACAAGGGGCGCCAAACAGAGCCAGGAAATTCTCACCAAGCTCTGCGACCTCGGGCACCACACTACTCTGCTACAAGATTAGAGGAATTATGAAAGTCCCTTTTTGGTCATTCCTACCGGTTAATGCGCAGCGCGTTTCAGCCTCCACAAGTGACAGACCAATATTCAAGCCATTAACAGATGTTCCGCCAAGCATCCTCTTGCTTTGTAAAAGATGAACGCGGTGCCAGCGCGATTCTGAACTTGCGCTTGCGGGTGGAAAATCCCGCTGGACGTTAAAATTAGGATAAACTACCCGCCCTGGACAACTTTATTGGGGGATATGTGTCCGTAGTCGACTTGCAACAGGCGTCGCGTTCCCGTGATGCTGCCGAATCCAATCTGGCGCCTCTGCGCTTCCTAACCGCCGCCAGCCTGTTCGATGGTCACGATGCAGCCATCAACATCATGCGCCGCATGTTGCAGGCCAGTGGCGCGGAAGTCATTCATCTGGCCCACAACCGTTCGGTGCAGGAAATCGTGCAGGCGGCAGTTCAGGAAGATGTCGACGCCATCGCCATCAGTTCCTACCAAGGCGGCCATATCGAGTATTTCAAATACCTGGTAGACAAACTCCGGGAACTAGGCGCCTCACACATCCGGATTTTTGGCGGCGGTGGCGGTGTCATCATCCCTTCCGAAATTGAAGAGCTGCACGCCTACGGCGTTACCCGAATCTACTCACCGGCCGATGGTCAGGCTATGGGCCTGCAGGGAATGATCAGTGACATGATCGCCAAGACCAGGGACAGCGATGAGCGCCCTCGTCCTCCCGGCCTGGATGAAGTCGCTGGCGCGGATACCGTCACACTCACCCGTATTATCAGCGCCATCGAGGATGGCGCGTATTCTGACAAGGAATTAAAAACCCTGGCAGACGATGCGGCCACGAACAGGACTCCGATCCTCGGCATTACCGGAACCGGAGGCGCGGGCAAGTCGTCTACTACCGACGAGATCATTCGTCGCTTCCGTCAGGACAGCAACGATTTACTGCGGATCGCGATCCTCGCTATCGATCCAACACGCAAGAAAACAGGTGGCGCGCTGCTGGGCGACCGTATTCGAATGAACGCCATCAACCACCCCAATATCTTTGTACGCTCCATCGCCACTCGCGATGCGGCGGTGGAAATCCCCGAACGGCTGCGAGAGATACTGAATGCCGTGCAGCGGGCCAATTACGATCTGATCATCGTGGAAACGCCTGGCATCGGCCAGGGTGACGCTGGAATCGTTCCCTATGTCGACGTCGCATTGTATGTGATGACGCCAGAGTTTGGCGCCGCCAGCCAGCTGGAAAAGATCGACATGCTGGATTTCGCCGATGTCTTCGCGATCAACAAGTATGATCGCAAGGGCAGCGAGGACGCCTTGCGGGATGTTTCCAAGCAGGTGCAGCGCAATCGGGAGGCATTCGACCAGCCACCCGA
>Ga0181582_10000034_pt1 | contig 71154 bp, 57 predicted proteins | sample 071ome_32_FD_132438 | JGI IMG/M metagenome (GOLD analysis project Ga0181582, IMG submission 132438) | Coastal salt marsh microbial communities from the Groves Creek Marsh, Skidaway Island, Georgia - 071405AT metaG (megahit assembly) | ecosystem: Environmental > Aquatic > Marine > Intertidal...
AATTTCCCTGAAACCAATATTGCCCTGAATGAAGCAATTATTAACGACGTGGATTCTACGTCTCCGGGCGAAGATTACTTCTGGAGTCTGACAAGAGTAGATTATGAAGGCAACTATTTTGACAATTCCCAGTCTCAAACAGTTTTCTCTTCTGGGACATTTAGTGCCAACAATAGCAACAGTCTGGTACTGGTCGATGGCTCCAGCAAAGCCCTGTTCAATGTGCAGGTAAAATCAGAAGGGGTTTTACGCCTGCAGGCAGTGACGAATGCCAGTGTTGTGAGTGCAACCATTCACATGTCGGTGAAAGATAGAAATGGTGGAGCGAACTTCACAGAAACCTTTACTTCCTGCAAGCTCGTCATTCGCGATTCAATCAATACGCCTGTGATTGATAACACGATCAACTCGTCTCCATTTCTCTTCACAGAGGATCAAACCTATGCAATCGATCTGGGTCAATACGAGAAGGATCCAAATAATCCATTGACAGCGACTTTCGATTCGAATCTGCAATGGTCGGTTCGCCTGGGTGCCAATACCACCATGTTTTCAGTGCCTGTTTCCTATCCGGCTACGTTTTCTGCTTATCTGAATCAGAGAAACAATGCTCTTGGATACAACAAGAAGATTGCGCTGGGGCCCAATAATCCAAGCGTAGATGATACAAGCACAGGTCCAGGTAGTATCGCCACAATGGGTGGGACCCCTACATTTCTGGATCCAACACTGGACATGCTTTACATTCGGACAGCCCCCGATGTCTACGGACAGTTTCAGCTCGAATTGAATCTGCATAGATCAGATAAAATTGGTGAAGTACCGCCTGCGACCAAAACATTGGCGGTTACTGTAACTCCTGTTAATGATCCACCGGAGATAACGATTCTGGACGGGACCCAGACCATGGACTCAGACTTTACCTTTGTGATGAATGAGAATGATTCGGTGAAGTATTTGACCCTGACCACCTGGGAAAATGATGCGAGAGACTGGCAAGGTGTGTTTCCGGGTAAGAACTCGGGACCTGATACTCCCTTGTTTTGGGACTATCAGAACTTTTCTACCTCGGACCCCGAGACCTATCTACTTGGTTGCCCAAGCTTGTCGACAAACTTTCTTGATCCGGTAACTAACGATATTTTGTGTTTGAGGCCAGGTTCTGGAACTGAAAGTGTCAACTTCAAGACGGCAAACCTCGTCTTGAAACTAAGAGATTTCGATGGAATAGCGAACACAGAAAGAATCATTACTGTACAGGTGAATGGTGGAAATGATCACCCGATTATCAAAAATCTGTCCAATGTGGTGATCAGCGAAGATGTGCCTGAATTTAAGATTGAGTTGATCAACCATACTGTTGATGCTGAAGAAGCTCTTCTCTCTTTTGATGATGGGACAGGTAACATTGTCTCCAGTTTAAGTCTGATGGAGTGGTTTTTCAGTCCAACCAGCTACGGCCCGCAATTCTCGGTAACACAGCTCACCAATACCACGTTTTTGACGACGAGTACCTCACTTGGAAACTTCACCATTGATTCCGCGAAGCAGACCCTGACAATGACTCCGAGTGCCAATGTCACAGGCTCGCTCTTGATGAATATGGTTCTTTGTGATCGGGGAACTCCTTTTGGATCATTGGCAAAACTATGTACTTCGACGCCGGTCACCTTTGTAGTCTCCGATGTGAATGACTTGCCACTGGCTTCTTTTCCAACTTCTGTCTTTTCGACTAATGAGGGGAGTTGTCACAGCGTGGACTTATCACAGTATGTGACCGATTTTGACGGTGACAGTGTGACCTGGGAGATACTAACAGGCTCAATTACTCCTGTTACTTTTGATACAAACCTCTTCCCCACTCCAGACCTCAGGATTGCGCCTGACGGAACAACATTTGAAATGTTTCCTTCTGGTGCCACAGGTGCTGGTTGTTCCGCCTCAACTTCGTCCAAGAGGGCCTTTGGTTCTTTGACTATGACATTGGTTGCAAAGGATGGAATTGCGAGCAAACATTACGGTCAAATTGTTTCCTTTTTACCAGTCTGGACTTCTCCTTCAATAGATCTTAAGGATCACCTGGCATCTGGTACCTGGACTGTGGATGAAGACAGTACAACCGCAGTTGCGACAACCAGTTACAATCTGGAGCGTAATCCGAGACTGATTGATAATGACTGGGGCGGTGTCCCTCCGGGCTTTGGTGAAACGCTCACGGATTTCAATTGGTCTATCAGTTATCAAAGTTTGACTACAACGCATTATGTGACTTCTGCATTTGAGTTAAAGATACTCACCGGAACTCCACCAAATTTTGAAGACGTCATTCAATTCCTGCCGATTGCTAACAAGTCAACAACAGGGGTTACTGTCACATTGACTGTAACGGACTCGCAGGGTCTTGTGGATCAAAAGCTAATTACTTTGGTTGTGGCCGAGAAGAATGATCCACCCAGCTGGATAAACTTTCCAACTCCGGGTGCGTGCCAGATTGCAGGAAAGCCAAGTGGATTAACCTCAAGTGCTCTTTGTCTGTTTGAAGACAGCTCGATTCTCCCTATTGATTTGACAACTCATTCTGGTGACCCTTTCGATAATCCTCCCAATGCGCTGGACTGGAATTTCGATTACTCGCAGATTGGGAATCCATCTTCCACTCCATGTGCGAGCAACTTGACCAAAGTTGTTGATACAGGAGTGTTTCGTGCAGTGGTGGATGGAGCTCAAAAGCAGTTGACGATCCAGGGTCTGCCTAATAAAAACCATGACAGTTTGCCATTTGGAAGAGTTTTGACAATGTGTCTCTCCGATGGAGGAACTCCGGTTCCAACCCAGGTTACGGTTTATGTGAAGTCGGTCAATGACAATCCAAGAATAGCAACGCCTACGGCTTCCTCCAGCTTCGTAATTCCCGAAGATCAGTCTGTTGAGATTACAATCTCAGGAAACGACTCAGATGATGGGGACTCCACATTTGATTCCAGCCATTTAACCTGGGTTGCAGAGTTCGTAGGTGCAGGGACAAGAAGGTTCACAGTCTCTCCTCTGGACAACAAAATGGTGGTTAGTCCTGATTCTGGATACAACAGTCAGGTACCACAGTTGTGGAGACTGACTCTCAAGGAGAGTGATACACCGGAAAAACTTTCCACCAGTGTGCAGTTTCAATTGAGTGCGACTCCTGTCAATGATCCTCCTTTTATTCAGGTTGTTGGTGGTGGAAGCACCATCAGTCTCGCTGCGGTTGAGGATACATCGCCCAGTTTTACCTTAAAGGACTATGTGACAGTCACTGACGAAGAGGGGGTTAGTACACATAGTTGGTCTTTCAATGCAACAACAAACAGTTTTCTGGAAACCTTCAATACACCTAATGGTGATGCTGTATCCTTCCAGCTTCTCAATGCCTCAGATATCAATAATCTCTCTCAGTTAAGTGTTACGCCATTAACCAGTAATGCAACCGGGACAATTAATGGAGTCGAAATCTATATTCGGGATCTTTCCGAGCCTTCCAGAGTCCTTACCGATTCAGTGAAAGTGGATTTCCAGTTTATTGGTGTGAACGATCCACCGGTTATCGACTTAAAGGCAGATCAGCAAAGAATTAAAGTCATCACAGACAGCACTCAGGCGACAGAGTTAAATCTGTCCAATTCCAAGAAAGATGCTGATACTGCGCAAAATCAGCTTTGTTTTGAAGTGGGGGCTTACGATTCGCTCAAAATACAGGCCTCCATGCGATCAGGGTATGGACCTGCAATTGCAGGACAAAATAATTGTACAGATGATCGCCTCCTTGTTTTCCCAGTTTTTGGGCAAACCGGCAGTACTCCATTAGAGCTCATCCTCTTTGATACGAAAGATTTACTAAATCGTAGTGCTACGATCGAAGTCGAGCTGGTTAGCAGCAAACCTCGAATTCTCACTGAAAAGCTATCCAGAAGTGCTTTGACTTTCACAACGGATGTGAACTTTAGTATTGCGGCCAATGAAGAACTGGTTGCTGACGACACTGCGATTGCCAATACTGCTTTTCAAACCGGAATTGGTGGGTTCTTACTGCGCAATAGTGGAGTCGCTAAACTCTTTGACGCGAGAATCAATTCCAATCAGCTTATTGTTGATCCCGATTATACGGAACCTTTCAAGGACGGTAGCGGGACCTTCACACTGGAGTATCTGGATTCTCAAGGAAACAGTTCAGGAGAGGTGACTCTTACAGTTACCAAAAAGCATGGCTTCCTGGAGTGGGCAAGGTTTAATGACGTTGATGGCTCTCGCTCTTTCAATGGTGGAGACCAGGTGGTATTGAAGTTTAGTGATACCTCAGAAGGGGTTATCGGTGTCTCTCCCGTGACTCCAACTTCTGGTTCCACTCCATTGGCACTGTTAAAAACCTCGAATTTGCTCAATGCGATCAAGCCAATGGTTGGCAATCAGGAAACTTTGACCGGGTTTGGATCACAGGTTCGCAGACTGGACTTCTTCGACTCCAGTTTCCGAAGAAATCCGAACACCGGAGTTTATCTCAGTATCACAATGAATGAAGATCTCAATCCCGCACTTGATGGTATACGGGCAAGTCATGTCAGTACAATTTCCGGACAGGGTACAACCTGGTCACTGGTTCTAGGGTCTCTGATTCCAGGTTCCACCCGCAAAGTGTCCTTAAGTACGGCCAGCGATGAAATCCCTCCAAGGCTTGAGGCCGGTTATCTGGTGGACACTGACAATACAGGATTGGGTTCATTTGCTGCAGGAGATCAGATTCAGCTCTACTTTTCAGAGTATTTGGCCAATCTCGTTTCAGGAGATACAGTAGCGGACTCCTTTCTGGTAGAGAATATGGTTGTTGGTACCAACCCGTCTTTATCTTTAGAGCGCAACCGCGTAACGATTACTCTGGGTCAAGGGGCAAATATCGTTCCCGCTTTTGTTCCAGCCGTTCAGGCTCTGAATTCCATCGCAGATTTACAGGGAAATGCGATTAGCTCTACTCGTAACAGAGTGCTTCTACAAACTAACGATGATCTGGGTCCAATCGTCTTGAAAATAGAGTATGACAAAAAGTCAGTGGGGGCGAATCTGTATCGCACAGGAGATCAGATCCACATTGTGTTTGATGGAGCGATTCTAACGAGCTCTGTTCCAGTAACCAACGCTAACAATGAGTTGGATGCGGCTTTTGGTCTGGATGGTGTTGTCCGCAGTTTTGGCTCAGGAGCAAGCATTCAATGGGTAGACGGTAACAAGGTTTTGATAATAACTCTGGGTGCTAATACCACAGGCTTGAGTTCTGTAGTGAAGCTTGTTCCTGCGCAAACAATCAAGGATCAGAAGGGTAACTCGGTAGGTGCTGGTCAACCACTCGCTGAATCAGGATTATTTCTCCCGGCTAATGATACTTTAGCCCCAACTGTCAGGCTTGAATTCTACAGAAATGGTGCAATCCTTAGTGAGGATCAAAGGCAGGCTGTTGGTCCAGGTCCTTTGGATATTCGCGCAATCTTCAGTGATACTCAAAACACGGCGCCCAGAATTCGTATATTCCAAGGTTCTATTACTTATGCAGATTCTGCCATGACAATTCTGTCCGGAGATGCCAGTGGTAGAGAGTTCCAGTTCTCGCACACTGTGGTTAAAGAGGATGGGCAGAGCTTCTTTGATGGAACTCACCAGCTAGAAGTAACTGGGGAAGCAGATCCATTTTCTGCAAAGCCATTGGAAATGCTGAATCCCAAAGATTTCAAGGTGGACTCCAAAGGGCCCGTACTGGGACTCAATCCTTTTGGTATACTCGAGAATATCGGAGGAGTGAACAAGCGAACTACTGAAGATGAAAACATTACGATTACAGGGACTTCGTCGGAGAAGTTGATCGGTTTTCAGGTGCGAATGATTAGTCCCGTATCAGGAGTTTCAGCAATTCAGGATCTCCAGCAAAATGGACTCGATTTTCAAATCCGCCTCTTTGGTCTGCAATCCGGTGATAATATCTTTCAAATCATTGGAACAGATCTCGCTGGAAATGTTTCCCAGGTGGAAAATGCGGTCTACCGCAAAGGTGGAGATGGAACTCAGGTTCCAACAGATCCAGTGGATATCGACTCAGATGGGGTGATTAACTTTGAGGATGCATTTCCATCCAATCCGGCAGAGCAATACGATACTGATGGTGATGGTCAGGGAGACAATGAAGATACTGATGATGACGGTGACGGTATCCTGGATCTTGCGGAACGTGAAGTAATCTTTCGAAGTGCAATTACTGACATGAGTCTGGACTCTGACAACGATGGACTTCCCAACTTGTTTGATACTGACGATGATGCTGACGGAATTCCCGACAAGCGGGAAATTGGCTATGTGAATGAATTCAAGGTCGCGGGTCGGGTTTTGGACACAGACAACGATGGTGTTCCCAATCACAGTGATACGGATGATGACAATGACGGACTCAGTGATATTCAGGAGAGAAGTCTGGGTACCAATGTATTCGATCCAGATACGGATGGTGATGGATTTAGTGATGGGCAGGATGCGGGTCCGCTGGATCCTTTTGTGCCAAACAATGTTATACCTGCAAGTGTTCCCATCAGTTGTCGAGCGACGCACTCAGGAAACCCGGTTGACCTGGATGCCGATGGTCTAGCTAATGTGGAAGATCCATTTCCACGGGATCACGACAATGATGGTACTCCGGATCATCTCGACTGTGATGATGATGGCGATAATATCCAGGATGGTGAGGATCAGATTTTGGTTGTCAGTCTGCAGGACTATGATGGTGATGGCCGCTTGAATACAGTGGATGAATTCCCTTGTGACTTCAATAACGACGGTACCCCGGAATCCAGTTTTGGTGGCAATCAACCCTTAAGTCTTGTTCTGGACCAGGACAATGATTGTATTACCGACTCAGAAGACGAGGATCGCGATGGTGATGGTATTCCTGATGATCTCGAAGGTGTATTGGATGATGATCCAAATGATGGGCCATTAGAAGCTGCCGTTCCACGAGGAGCAAATAATAAGCCGATGGTGCGTATTCCACCGGCAGGTCTTACTTCAACGGTAGTCTATGATACCCGTGCCCTCTCTGATGAATACAAGGAGATTGGAACATTGACACTCGAGCCGGATCCGGATTTGGTGGAGATCGTACCGGTTATTCAGGTTAAAAATTCTGAGCAAACCAAGTTGGGTCTGGCGATACCAGGAAACTTCAGTCCTTTGGGTAAGGTTCTCAATATCAAAGGAAAAATTAAGCCAAACAGTGTCGTTAAGTTTCCTTTCCCCTTACCGTCATTTTTGAAAAATGACAACACTTTGGCGAGTTCTGACTTAAGGCTGGAGTTCTTTGACGAAGATCCATTGAACCCAGGACAGGGAACCTGGAGACAAAGTGGGGCCAATTACACAATGGTTCCGGGACAGGCCGTACTGTATGCAGACATTACTCACTTTTCTCAATGGAGAGTTTTGAGAAGCAATAGCAGTGTTTTTAACGGTGGAACTCTGGCTTCAGCTGCAGGTGGAGGTGGCGGAGGGGGAGGCTGTTTCATAGTCACTGCCGCCTCCGGTGAAGGATCTTATCTGGTTAATTTCTTCAAGAACTGGAGAGATAAGTTCTTGCTCTCCTATGATTGGGGACGAGTGTTGATGGACTTCTACTATACTTACTCTCCTTCAGTTGCTGCAGTTATTGAGGCCAGTAATTTCCTGAAGTTGCTAACTCAGTCCTTACTCTGGTTTCTGGTTCTCTTGATTATAGGCTTGCAGAATATCTGGTTGATTCTGGGTATCGCTTTCCTGCTAAAAATTGCCTTAAAAAGGCGAGTTCTGTAGTGCTTTTTTCGGGTTAAAAATTCCGTGAAAAAAGTATTTGGAATTCCTCAGAAATGTGATACTATCTTTGGACCTATTCAGGGCGTTTAGCTCAGCTGGCTAGAGCACCTGCCTTACAAGCAGGGGGTCAGAGGTTCGAGTCCTCTAACGCCCATGGAAGAGAAAAGGGGCGTGTAGCTCAGTTGGTTAGAGTGCCTGCCTGTCACGCAGGAGGCCGCGAGTTCGAGTCTCGTCACGCCCGCTTTCATACCCTTGGGTAGATAGCTCAGTCGGTAGAGCAGTAGACTGAAAATCTACGTGTCGGGGGTTCAATTCCCTCTCTACCCATGGGTTTATTCCATACGGCGACATAGCCAAGTTGGTAAGGCAAAGGATTGCAAATCCTTGTACCGGCGGTTCGAGTCCGCCTGTCGCCTTTTCCTTCTCCACGAAAGCCCGCTATAGGGATTGCCCACTAATGTCTTCTCGATTCTGCATCGTACCTTCCCACCGACACAGTCAGTTCGCTGTTTGTCTAACCCGGCCTGAGGGCTTTGGGGTAGGTAGATGAACATCCCGAAGGCCTTGAAGGCAGACAGATGCGTATCCTGGAGACAATCAAGTAAGCGGTTTTAATACCAAGTTGTCCTAATTCCTGGTGCAGATTTATGGGGTGGAGAATCCCCCCGATTGACTCTGCATCGAGATTAGGATTTCTGGTAATTTCCCTGAGGTTCAGGGCTTACATTTGCATGTAGTGGCGAGGAGCGCCTTTGGAGATCGGAAATTCGCTCTTCAGGGTATGAATTGCGTATTCAACACTCTGTACCAAGGCGTTTTCCCAACTTTTTGTAGAAAACTCCTGTTGCAACAAGCGTTGATTTGCAAATTCAACCCACAAAGCTACGGTGCTTTGTTTCTTGGATTTGGGTTCGACCTGAAAGAATATTCTTGCGTTTGGATACAGCATCAAGTCTTTTTCGATTTTCTTTTTAGCCCGTTTGATTGTGATCTCGGAATGGGCGTTAACGAGTTTTGGATCTATGGAAAGATGTAGCATCTAACCTCCTGACTGGTTATTACTATTAATTGTAGAGGTCTCCGAGATTACCTGCAAAGTCTTGAGACACTTTTTTTTGAGCGAGTTCGGAAAAACTCGAAACATCCTTTAAACAGACAGTTCTTGGTAATTTTCGAAAAGAAATTAATTTTTGAAGGAATTGATATTGAATATCAATGTCAATAAGAGTAGTATCCGTGCAGATCTCAAGTAATTGAAAGGACGGAAGGTCGAAAGTGTATCGAAATACCTCATCAATGAAATTTAGACGCAAGATCACTGGTCTTGTGTTTTTCCTGTTGTGCGGGGTTCTGGTTACTCAGGTGGAGGCTCGTAAGAGATACAAGAAAAAGACCGGAATGGATTGCTTGCAATGTCACACCTCCAAGAAGGGTGGCAAGAAAAATCTGACCGATGATGGCAATGAGTATGAGTTATATCGCCTAATCTCTAAAAAGCTTAGAAGAAAAAAGAATGCTACAGAAGATTTGAAGGAGCGAGACCCTGAAAAGTATGAACTCTATTCCAAATGGAAGGACCTGGAAAAGAAGATCCGGGAAGAGAGAATAAAAGAGAAAATGAAAGCAAGGAAGGCCTAGCACTAGCTTGAGTCGGACTTGTTGGTAGAAATAATAATGATAAGACCGTTCAATGGTCAGGAGAGCAGCTATGAAGAGAATAGGTAAATTGGCGGTACTTGGCTTGCTGCCTTTTGCAATGAGCTCGACTGCAGTTGCGCAGGTGAGTCAGGCGCAGTTCAATGCGCTTATGAAACGTGTGCAAATGCTTGAGAATGTGGTTCAGGAGAATCAGGAACTGAAGCTTAAGGTGGAGGAGTTAAGCGAAGAGTTGGCCCGTACCCAGGCGACCCAGGAAATCATTGAAGAAGAAATGGAAGAGAGTTCCATGGGTGGAGTGCCTCCAGTGGAGTCTCAATCCGGGTTCTTGACTCTGGGTGGATATGTAGATGCGGAATTTCACAATCGAAAGAGTAAAGGAGTTCGATCGCCCAGCAAATTTGATCAGCACCGATTTGTTCTCGATATTTCTGCGAAGCTGGGTGAGAAAGTAAGTTTTGTTTCCGAGCTTGAGTATGAGCACAGTGCCGACTCAGTAGGAATGGAGCAGGCTTATATTGATTACGAATTTACTCCTGGAAAAGGTTTTCGGGTAGGTTCACTTCTGGTTCCCCTGGGCAGGGTCAATTACTACCACGACTCTCCCATGCGCGACTTAACAGAGAGGCCCAGAGTTAGCAGGCTGATTATACCCTCTACCTGGTTTGATTCAGGTGCAGGATTGTACTGGAGTGGTGGTAGCGAGCATCACCCCTGGGAAGCAGAACTTTATGTGATGAATGGTCTGCAGGACGATGGCTACAATCTGGCTTCGGGAACTGGTTTTCGATCAATAAGAAAAAAGGGAAAGAGCGGTTCCGAGCAGAACAACAACAAGGCACTGACCGGACGATGGGGAGTGACAGTCAATGAGAAAACCCGGTTCGGATTGGGTTACTATACTACGGATGTCGGAGCCTATACTCCTTCTGTAGGTGGTGCTGCACCGGTCTTCGGAGGTGAGCGTGACTTGAAAATGTGGGCCTATGATCTGGAATATGATTTGACCGATCGTTGGGACTTGATTGGTGAGTATGCCAGAGGGTCGGTCGATGCAAACCTTGCTTCCAATGTTGCCGCTACTGCTTCAGCTCCCAATGGTGCTGGGTATGACTTTTCTGGTTGGTATGCCCAATTGGGTTATGAATTGGGTGCAGACAGAAAGTGGAAAGCTTTACTTCGGCTTGGAGAGACAGATACTGCCAAGGGTTTTACTAACAGTGGCGATGTTGAAGAGACTGTTCTTGGTCTGAATTTCCGACCAAACAAGGACACCGTTTACAAGATTGAATATCACTGGGAAGATGAGTTAAGTAATACTGGTTTAAAGCTGTCCAATGATGGGTGGGTTTTGAGCGTTGCTTCTTATTTCTAGTTAAGACTTACTTTGGAATAAAGTCCTCAAAGGGTTAAACTCCCTTTGGGGACTTTTTATGTTAGGACCGGACTCAAGTACAAGCAAAGAAGAGAAATATTGCAGTGAATTAATTACACTGGCTCCTGGAGAGAAAATTGATTTGCATGCGCATCAGTTTCATCATGAATCTGTCTTAGTGGTGTCCGGTTGTATCATGGCCAGAGTAGAAGGAATGACGTCTCCTTTGAAGAAGGGTGAAGTTTTACTGGTTTCTCGTCTTTCAAAGCATAGTCTCTGGAATGATCAGGATGCGGATGGTTTGGCTGAAGTTTTACTCAGCTATGTTCCCGAATTTGCACAGAGTAAAGAAGAAGGAATCGATTTGGTTTGGGTGAAAGAGGATAGGGAAAATGATACAGAAGATTGATCATGTAGGAATTGCTGTTGAGAGTCTGGAAAAGTCCATTGAAATCTACAAAGATTTTTTTAGTAAAGACCCCGATGATGTTTTCGAGTTTCCCGACCAAAATGTAAAGATAGCCTTCTTTGAGGCAGGAGAGAGCTCTATTGAGTTACTACAGCCCTTAAGTAGTGAAGGAGCAATTGCCAAGTTTCTTCAGAAAAAGGGCGAAGGAATTCATCATATTTGTTACCGTGTGGAAGACTTGAAAGCATCAATGAATGCACTTGAAAAAAAAGGTTATACTGCCTTGGATAAGGAGCCCAGAAATGGAGCGCACAATACGAAAGTTTGTTTTTTTCATCCCAAGCAAACGGGTGGAGTGCTGATAGAATTATCCCAGAAGGGTGTCTGAGTCTAGGACTCGCTACTATTGCAATTTGTAATCTCGTGTCTGGTCATGATGAAACGATCATGACCTGCCAGGAAATAAAGGATTGCTCCAGCGAGAAAAAACAGGAATACATTGAAGAAGCTTTGCGTACTTTCAATGGCGCTGAATGTCTTAACCAGATGATAAGCTCCGGCTACCCACAGTGTAACAGCTACAAGATAAAGTAGAGAAACCAGCCAACGAGGACTTTCGGAGATTCTCTCTCCATGACTCTGTCCCAATTTTTTATAAGACCTGGAAACTGCAGGCTTGGGATTAGGATATTTCATCGGTACTTTCACTGTGTCCTCCGAATTCAAGATCGAGAATATACTACATCTTTCGAAAAGCAGGAACCAAAAGCTAAGGGTTTTCAATACCCTTTCCTACAAATTGTAGTGATTTTTGTCGATCTTTCCACATGTGATCACAAAAAGACTAATTATATTCTTTTGTTGTCTGCCTATTTTGTTTTCTCGAGAGTCTCAGACCAGAGTCTCGGGAGATTTAGCCTTACAATATTATTTTGGTGATGAACAAACCTTTGTAGATACGGGAAACGGTCTTCAAAGGCTCAGTTCTGACAAGCGTTTCAGTCATTGGGACGTGAATCTTGATGGTGAGCATTTGTGGAATCTGGGCAGGTTACAAATTTTGCTAAGGGATCGCTTTACGGGTGATATCTATTCGGATAAGAATCAGATTTCCCGCAATAGCGACTACCAAAATCTGGCAGAACTGGAATCCTCCTATTTTCTTTCTGAAACCGTAAGAATGAGAGGGAAGTTATCCTATGACGTGTTTGAGGACCAGTCTTTTCCTGAATTCAGTACTGATGATTTTGGAGGAGTACTGGAATGGGAGAAATTGATACGACGAAATACCTTCCTGTCCGTGGGTTATGAAGCCCACGATGTTGACTTTGAGTTTTCGCCGTTGGACAATTACTACCAACAGGATGCTTACTTAAAGTTCTTTCGTTACTCTCCGGTGCGAATGACCATAAAAGCTCTTCACCGCCCACCTGAGAAGCTGGATTCATTGATGATGGACAAGGAAACCTTTCAGGACGGGACTAGGGACTTGTTAATTCGAAATGGTCACGGGGCTGTCGCTGCACGTATTCCCGAGTATTCTCTGAAGGAGGCTCGAACAGAATTTTTACCCTATCAGGTTGATTCACCAATGACCTTTGAGCTTGAAACGAGAGTTCGACAACGAGAACTTTACAATACATTGGAAAGGTCATTTTTGGAGGGTCAGGTGAATGGGCTGGTCCTTTTTCAATTGAGCCCAAGCCATACTTTCTCGATAGAAAACAACTTTTCAGATCGCGATTACGCAAGACAAAACCTGACTGACAATGTCCTATCCTACCAAAGAAATGAAGGGGAGATTTCTCACTTTATCTTTTTTAACAGAATCATGATGGATCACAGATTTGAGATAGACTCAGTCTTCTATAAAGATCAGCCCGATTTTGATTATGTGGATTGGACCTTCTCCAGCAATGTCAGTTACGATGTGCTTAGAAACTGGAATGTATCCGCCTACAACGCCTGGAAGCGGGTTGAATATGATGTTCCAAGGCAGTTTTTCACCAATAATGACTACAATGTTCACTCACTGTCGACACAGTGGAAATTTTCTTCTAAAGTCTCGGCGAAGTTCATTCTGGATTATGAGCGAAGAACCTTTAAGTTCTTTACCAATGTGATTGACTCAAGTTTTTCCAAGAAAGGTAGAGATTTTCGGGTCAACTGGGACTTGAGACGTAACTTTGGATTTCATACAGGATACAAATGGGAAAGGGAGCGCCACGCATCCTTCCAGGTCAATGACCGCTATGAAGACCTGTTTTATGTAGGTTCATCAATGAAGCTGTGAGTCTTCGCGGAAGAAAATTCAATGCTTTCTTGTAAGTAATGTGGCGTGATTCGGGGATATTGTAAAATGAGAGTAATCAGAAGGGGAATGATTTCGTGATTCAACGGTTTGCGGCTTTAGTAATACTGATTTTGAGCTTTACGACCTTCTACGCTGAAGGTGTAATTCAGGTGGATCAGGGTAAAGTCTATGTTAATTTTCCAGGCTCCGGGCAGTGGGATCTGTGGCAACGTGACTTTGAGTTGCCTTTAGGTTCCAGGTTGAAGACCGGAGAGGGTTTTGTAGGAAGAGTAATCTTTGAGAGTGGGGAATCACAGACTTTAGGTCCCGGATACTTTTATCATTTACGTGAGAATCGCGGATTTTATGAAGAGTATCAAGGGCAGTGGCGCAAAATAGCGAGCGCCGGAGATATTCTGGAAGACAAGAGAAGAGGGGAGAGATTTCCTGAGTTTGGTAAGTCTTTCGGAATTTTGAATCCGCAAACAGTTGTTCGATTGACCAGACCTGGCCAATTTGAGCGAAAAGTCTTTGATAGCGAACTTTCTCTCTATCCGGGCGATATTGTGGAGCTGCCACCTGGTGGAAAGTCTCAAGTTGACTGGTGGGAAGGGTCACAGGTAAATCTAAAAGAAGGCTCTGTGATTGAGGTTGGTCAGGATGGACTTTTTCTGAAAGAAGGGGCGGTGTTTGCCCGTATCAAATCCAGCAACTCCAGTTTTGAGATTTTGACACCAGATGCACTGGTAGCGGTGAAGGGTACCGAGTTTGAAGTTAGTCATCAGGGTGATACCCAGATTCGTGTTTTTGAGGGTGTCGTTCGTTGGCAAGATCGCAGTGAGGGCAAGGCGAGAGCTCAATTTCTTCAACAGGGTGAGATGCTTCGATTTGCCAGAGATTCTTCTCGACGGACCAGGGTGGAGAGTTTTCAGGAGATGCAAAAGCCCTCTTATTCGGGGAGAGTTCAAAGAAAGGAGCAGATCTTTCAAAGGCAGGAGTTAAGCCAGGATCAAAAAGAAATTGAAAGAATTTCAAGAAACCTTCAGCAGGCGCGAGAAAAGGGTAAACTCAGTTTGCAAGAGGAGCAGGTTTTTCGTAACAACTTTCAACGCAGAGCCCGTAACCTGAATTTGGGCTTGCTTGACTTTTTAAAGTTGGCTGCACGACCGGGCGAAGATACGGAGTTTCGTTCTCTCACCGGAGTGAAAGAGAGAGTTGGATTTGAGAAGAGAAGTCAGGACTGGAGAGAAGCTCAGCGACCTCCTGAGCTTGAGAAGGCAGAATTCCTGAAAGGTAGAGAGCTGTCATTGGGAGAAGAGTCAAGAAAAAAGCTGGATCTTCTTCAGGAGAGAGAGGAAGACTTGTCTCAAAGGCTTAGGGCAAGAATTCAGAAAGAAGAATTTGACAGAAGAGGAAATTCTGAGAGAGCTAACAGCCTTAGCGCTAATCTTCAAAGAAGTCAGGAACTCGTTACCCTGCGAAACTTCAGGAATCAAAAGCAATTGGATCTCAAGAGACTGGAAAATGATGCCTTGCGATTGAAAAGAGAGAAGGATCTGGTTACCAAGAAGGTTGAGGCGATCGAATCCAGCTTGTTGAGGTTTCCTGATCAAAGAGATCGTCTGAGCGCTTCTCTTGTGGCTTTGAGGGTTCAAAAGAGAGAGTTGGAAGAAAAGCAAAGAGTGCTCAATGGAAGGATCAGGGTTGCGCGAACAGCCTTGGGGAGTTCCCAGAGTAGAATCAACGATCTCCTGAGTGGTTTGCGCTCAAAAGATTTGCAGGCCAGTCAGTTTCAAAACCAAAGTCGTCGCAAGCTGGGCATCCGCTAAATTCATACAAAAAAGTTAAAAAATGATCAACTTTTGTCGAAAACTCTGCAAGTTGAATTCTTAGGAGAGAAGATGAACAGCGAGGAAGTAGCCAAAATTCTGCAAATCGAAATTCAAGAGTTTCGCAAGATCGAAGAGTCCGTTGCCAAGGTTCTGCACCTGGGGCAAAGTGAAGATGGGGGATACCACTACTCTCCTGAGCATCTGCAAGCGTTGAAGGAAGTTTTCTTGAATCCGGATTTTGACCAAAATGGTGTGAATTTTCTGTTTGATGGTCCTGAAGACCGGGTTTCCAGCAATTCAATGCAAGCTAAAGAAAAGGAAAAAGAGCGCACAAGGAATCCAGTCAGCTCTAATTCTGAGGGTCAGCGCAGACAAAAACTCCCTTTGAACGAGAAGAAAGAGAAACCTGTACTTCACAAGGAATTGGATAGTTTGAACACTCAGTTTGAGCCAGAGCCCTTTGCCGAAGAGAGCAATATTGTTAGCGCACTCGGTGCATTTGAGAGGCTTTCTCGCGATGTGGATGGAACTCCGATTCCGGCTGAAGAAGTTCAAGAAGTAGTAAATCCTCGACAAATTCTATCGGACCCACGTACACGTGGACTGTTTCACCTGATTCAAGAGCAGAAGCGAGAGTTTGAAAGTCGAATTCAATCAATTCAATCCGGAGACTTGTATGCTCTCAAGGAGGAAAACTACTTTCTAAAGAAGCAAAATCGTGCTTTGCAGAAGGAAATTGAAACCTTGAAAAACATCATTCGAAATCAGAATGAAGACAAAAAAGTCCTGATTCGAAAATTGAACGAGAAGTTCTCTCTAAAAAATCTGTTTAACTGGCATTCCAACGAGTCTAAGGTCTTTGTAGGCGATCTTCTGCGATAAGTGCCAGTCTACTGAATTCAATATCATATAAACCTGAATTTATCAGTCGACTTTGGGAATCTCAGGTGAGAGTTCCTACTTTAGGTGCGAATAAACGGAAACCTTGATTTACTCAGCTTTTGAATAAATCTGAAAGTCCCTTGAGTTGCTCTGGTGAGACGCTTTCAGTAGCAGCTTTGTTCTCTTCCTGAATAGAATCGTATACTTCTTTTCGAAACACTTTGATGTGGCCCGGTGCATTGATTCCCAGCTTGATTTGCTCATTTCTGATATCTACGATGGTGATTTCAATATCATCGCCAATCATAATCTTTTGATTTTTCTTACGGGTGAGTACCAGCATTAACCGACCTCCCCATCATTTACTTTTTTAGGGCCCTTTTCTTTTCTATTGAGATTCAAGGTGACCTTACCAAATTTTTTCTGGGTAGAAGCCAGCATTGCTTTCATTTCATCGAGCACGTAATGCTTCAGCTTATGTTTGGAATTAGTCGAGATGACCTGTTTTGCGATCATCTTGCTGGCATTAATCACGATAGGCCCCTGAAGATTGGCAGTCATCTTTTCAGGTTGCTCTTTTGGAATGACAACGATGGCGTAAATGATTGCTTCTTCCGGGCCCTGTAGCTCGAGAGCTTCTACTTCTTCATCAGACAAGTCAATGGAGTATTCATCTCTGAACTTCAGTGGGTCGATGATTACAAAGGCCAGATCCGGATTTTCTAGTGACTGAAGCCAGCGCAGAGGTTCTGTGGAAGGATCATTCAAGATCACATACTCATGATTCCCGTTAAACCCCAAGATTCCCTCGGGAAACTTGATGATATCTTCATCGGGAACATCAATTTGTCCAAATCGAGTGGTTTCAACTTTCATTTTATGACCCCTCTTTCTCCTTTAAGGTCGGGTGAAACGGCAATATGGTAATTCCGCCATTGGTGCCAAGGTAGACAATAGGCTGCGTGCCCTTGTCATGTATTTTGATGCTCATAATACTGTCTGCTGACAAACCCTTGTCCATGTCCAGCACTTCCCATTGACCATTGTAAAAATGAGCCAGCCCACTTTCAGTTCCAAGGTATAGCTGATTTGAGTATGCTCTGACAGTTTTCACGAAGTTAATGGGTAGTGGCGAGTTCCCGGGAACTTCACGTACCTGAATCTGTCCAGCGTACATTGTGCTCGTTGTGTGATCAGCTGTAAACACTTTCCAGTTGCTCATTTGACGAATTTTGCTTGAGTCGGAAATCCAGGTTGCTCCTCCATTGGTGCCAATTAGAACTCCGTTGCTGGCCGGATCTATGGAAATGTCATAAACCAGGTTGCCAGACAATGGGCTATTTCCTTTTCGGTTTATTATTGTGTTTCCCTGAATAATTTGGAAGTTGCCATAGAAAAAGTCAAATCCTCCACTTGCCTGCATGATATAGAGCCCAAAACTCGACCCGATCCAAAGTTTGCCCTGTTTGTCTCCCACTATGGTCTGCAAGTCATTGGCCTGATTTTGAAACTCGGCAATTCCCTTGACCTTGATATTGGTCCAAACACCCGCTTTTAAAATATCGATACCGTGAGAAGTTGCGCAATAGACATTATCCGTATTCTCGGGAATGAAGAAGTCTCGCATCTTGGTAGAATCGGTGGAGTAAAAATCCGTTGCTCCTGGTGGCAGGGCCATCAACCCTTTTTTTTCAGAATTGGCATACAGGGTGCCGTTTGCTCCAATACCCATTTGCAATATGTTTTGCTCTTTCAAGTAAGGATCAGACTGATTGAGTACTTCATGTGAGAGTGGGTCAATTTCGAGCACCCCTTGAGGAGTTGCCAGATAAATTGAATTTCTGGTGATCAGAACATCGTTGACACGGTTTTGGGCACTTCCTGGTGAATAGTACTCTTTCACTTGAATTTGAGCTTTACTGGTCTCCTGAGACTTATCTTCTACCTTACTTTTCTTCAATTCCAGACAGCCTGTGAAGAAGAGTGTGCAAACGAGGGTAAGCAGAGGAAAAAGAAATTTGGGTTTCGGGATCAAAGAATTCATGAATGGTTTTCGAGGCAGTACGGTTAGAAAGTCCGCAGTATAGCAGAATTAAGAGCTGCCTGCCCTACGAAATAGCTTAAATTTACAAGCTTTTGTTCATCTTTCCAATTGCAAGGCAAGCTCTGCCTATTCTTGATATACTCTGTGTATGAAAATTGGACTTTTGAGCGATTGTCACGGAAACCTCGAAGGCTTGAAGAGGGCGACAGATATTTTGAATAATGCCGGCGCTGAGTTGCTGGTTTGTTTGGGAGATATCGTGGGTTATGGTCCAGATTCTCCAGCCTGTATTGACTATGTAAAAGAGAACTTCCCAATTGTGCTGGCCGGTAATCATGATCATGCTCTGGTGGAGAAAATGTCTATGGCTCTCTATCAGGACTATGCCATCGAAGCAATCTTGTATGCAAAAAACCAGTTGGATTCGAATCAGGTTGATTATCTGAGTAGTTTGCCCCTCAGTTATGAGTTGAAGCAGGACAGGTTCAGAATCTTTTTGAGCCATGCTCATCCCGTTGACTATGAAAACTGGTGCTACCATCCAAAAGACCCGTATTTTGAGCTGCAGGGTGAAGGGGAAGATGAAATCGGGATTGCTTTCTTCGGTCACACTCATCAAGCTCGCTTCTATGTAAGTTCCGAATCAGGAGAGCAGCAAGTGCCCAGGAATTTTCAGCCTTACAGCCTCAAGGATCAGTATGGGAAAACCCTCGTAGTCAACGTTGGGTCCTGTGGGCAGCCAAGAGACTCGGATACACGAACCAGTTCCGTATTGTTGGATACCCGCAAAGAGGAGTTGACCTTTCTCAGAGGCGAATACCCCATTGAGTCGGTGCAAATCAAGATGGAAAAGGCCGGTCTTAGTACATTTCTCATTGAGCGGCTAAATTACGGCAGGTAAAAAAAGAGCGGGTGAACAGAATCGAACTGTCGTAGCCAGCTTGGAAGGCTGGTGCTTTACCACTAAGCTACACCCGCGTGGTCGGTGATGTAGGATTCGAACCTACGACCCCTGGTTCCCAAAACCAGTGCGCTAGCCAGGCTGCGCTAATCACCGCCAGACAACTTTCGTTGAGTCGGTGATACTATCAAAGAGGATCTTCACTGTCAATCTATTCGATTCAATGAAAGGTGAAAAATTTAATAGGGCTGAAAGGGTATTGGATTCAGGCCCTTTTTGATATTCTTAACGTCGAGTGGCAGTTTGGGTCCTGAATTGCATTGTGTTAGAAAAAACTGTTCCGGAGAGCTGACAAAGAAAAAGATCTTCTCACAGGGCTGACTCAAGTTGACATGAAGATATTCAAAGGCTTCAGATGGTGATTCAAACCCTCTGGTGGCTAATCGACCTGATTTATGTTCCGGTCCATGTTGGTTTAACTGCACTATACATGCACTGCTGGCATCTCCATGGAGATAACAAACCCAGTTGCCATAACGGCCATCATTTAAAAAGCTCATACTAAATTCCTAACACATATTGACTGTGATAGTAAAGTGATTGAGCTATGAATCCTTCTTTGGCCGCTTGTTTCTTGAGTATCTTAGGGCTAAAATCATTCTGTGAGTTGGGAGAATTTTTTTATTCATCATGAAGAGCTTTGCGGCAGTTTGTCGCCCCTTCAGAAGAGTGACTTGCAGCAATACTATCAGGAACTTATCAGTTGGAATGAAAAACTGAATCTGACTCGAATTCTGTCACTTGAAGACTCTCTTTTGAAGCACTTTCTTGATAGCTCTTTGCTTTTGTTTCAATGGCAAGAGAAGTTCCCGGGGGAAGTTCCAGTGAGCTATCTTGATTTTGGTACTGGTGGTGGTGTGCCCGGTGTAGTCTTGTGGCACTATTTTCACAAAGCTCCAGATTTACATTTAATGGATGCCAGAAACAAAAAGTTACTGGCAATTCATTCTATGTTTGAGTCTCAGGGTTGGAGGCCCCCGTCTCTTCATCACTTGAATTTGAAACCAGGTAAGGCCAAGAGCTTTGTTAGAAACCTGGGGTTTAAATTTGATTTGGTCTCTGCCAGAGCTGTCGCGAAAACAGAAGTTTTATTGGAAACCCTCTTGCCATTGACGAAGAAATGCTTGTTATTGCCGAAGGGTCCAGGGCTTGAACAGCAAGAATGGGACAATGCTGTTGAGTTGTCGAGCAGGAAAGGCTTTCAGGCAGTTCGTCAGGAAAGGAGCATTACTTTTGAAGGGCAAAAGATCCATAGAAATTTATTGTGTTTTCTGAAGAATTGAAAACTTGCTCCACTTAAGCTTGAGCAAAAGTGTTAAGGCCCACAATCTTTTTGTCGATAACCTCTATAGGGAAGAATGTAAACTTCTCGCAACAAGGGGGTTGGAGATGAAATCCAAAGGTTCATTCAAGGTCTGTTCGTGTGGAAAGACATTTTCCACGATGGAATCCTTTCTCCACGCTACCCGTTTGGTAGGGGTTATCTCCACCATGCATTATATGGCACATGATCTGGAACTTCGAAACTGTCCAAGCTGTAAGACAACTTTGTCTATTGAGGTGGAAAAAGCCAATGAACTAGAAGGGTCAGTGCAAGTAGCTTCGTAACGTCGGAAGGAACCTCCGAAAATGAACAAAGGGTCGGATAAAATCCGACCCTTTTTTCAACTACTGAGCGATTTGAGTTGAAATATTAACCCTGTATCAACAGGTTGCATTCAAGCTGCAGCTTCAACTTCAAAGAGTTCTCAATTGTGCTTCAAAATTACTACGTTCGTGCTTCGGCTCAGTCAACTACTAGTCTTCTTTAGACTTTTCGATGACTTCTTTTCCTCGTTCTCGTTCTTCAGCTTCGAGCTCAGCCTTCAAGGACGCCAGGTTATCCATGGTCACTTGCTTGTCTTGCTCGGATTTTACTTCAGTATTTCGGTTGTACTCTTCGTAAGCAGCACGCTCTAATTGCTTTTCTGCTTGTTTGATAGAGAGATGAATACGTAGGTCCTTGCCACTGAATTCAAGGATCTTGGCTTCGACTTCATCCCCAACCTTGGTATCGTTGGGAGCTTGCTTGGAATGAACAACACCAGTCAAGTTCTCAGCGAGATTCAAGATGACATTGCCATTACTTTCAACTTCCGCAACTGTTGCCTTGATGATGGTACGTACAGGATGCTCACTGAAGAATTTTTCTACAGGGTCATCGCTGAGTTGCTTCAGGCCTAGAGAGATCTTGCGACTATCCAGGTCTACTGCAAGTACTTTCAAGGAAACTTCTTCTCCTTCACTGAACTTGTCAGATGGATGCTCAACCTTTTCGGTCCAGCTGATATCACTCACGTGCAATAACCCATCAACTTCGTCAGAGATAGATACGAAAGCTCCGAAGTTAGTGATGTTACTGATCTTGCCAGTAATTACGCTTCCAACGGGATTTTCGCGGGCAACCTTAACGAATGGTTCTTCTTCAAGTTGCTTGATTCCCAGGGAAATCTTGCGAACATCAGGATCAATTTCCAGGACCTTACAGTGGATCTTCTGATCTACCTGAAGGAAGTCAGACGCATTTTCAAAGTGCTTGGTCCAGGAGAAGTCACTGATGTGTACCATTCCTTCTACGTTCTCGGCGATTTCAACAAACGCTCCGAAGTTAGTCAGGCCAGTAACAGTTCCCTCTACAGTTGAGCCAACTGGAAATTTGTCTTGCACATCTCTCCATGGATCTTCTGTAACCTCTTTCACAGACAGGCTGATTTTCTTGTTCTCACGGTCAAGACCAATGATCTTGACAGTGTGCTTTTCTTCAAGGCTAACAACCTGCTTTGGGTGAGTGATCTTGTTAGACCAGCTCAAGTCGCTGATGTGAACAAGTCCCTGAATGCCTTCCTGAATTTCCACGAATACACCGAAATCAGTGATGTTCTTAACCAAGCCACTAAGGGTTTGACCAATCTCAAATTCGTCGAAGACTTTTTCCCATGGATCTTCTTCACATTGCTTGATTCCGAGTGAAATCTTGCGACTCTCTTTTTCGTAATTCAGTACTTTACAAGTAACTTCATCACCGATTTTGAGTACTTCTTCGGGGTGCTTGATTCTTTGTGTCCAGCTAATGTCAGACACGTGCACAAGACCTTCAACACCTTCTTCAAGTTCTACAAAAACTCCGAAGTGAGTTACGTTCTTAACTACTCCATGATGGATTGAGCCGACCTCAAACTTGGCTTCAATTTGTACCCATGGATCATCAGTAAGTTGCTTCACGCCGAGAGAAATCTTCTCCTTGTCTCGATCGATTGAAAGGATTTTTACCTTGATTTTGTCACCAAGCTTCAAAACGCTCGATACGCTTCGAACGTGTGCCCAGGACATGTCTGCCTTGTGAAGCAGTCCATCGATCTGTCCATCAACGATTGATACAAAAGCACCGTAGTCTGTGATGTTTTTAACAATACCTTCACAAACATCGCCTTCCTTGAGAGTTTCAAAGATATGCTCGATGTTCTTGCGTCTTTCTTCTTGCAGAATTTCCTTGCGAGAAAGAACCATGTTCCTTCTCCTTCTGTTGAATTCAATAATTTTGAATTCGTACTCTTTGTTGATGTACTTCTCCAGGTCGTATTCCTGGTGCAAACTCATCAAAGAGCCCGGGATAAAGGCTTTCAATCCACCGCAATCGGCATTGAGTCCACCTTTAACTTTGCTAATAACTCTTGCTTTTACAGTTTTGCCTGCATCATAGGCATCTGCTGCAACTTCCCAAGCTTTGGAAGCTTCTGCTTTGGACTTGGACAAGATGAGTGTGGAATCATCTTTAGTTTCCACCACCATTACATCAACCTCTTGTCCCAGTGAGGGAGGCATTGGGTCTCTGGCGAATTCACTCAGAGATACAATTCCTTCATTCTTTGCCTGGATGTCGAGGTAAACATCTTTGTTGTCGATACGAACAATTTTACCCTTGTAAATTTTGCCCACAACAACGGTCGTAGGAGCCGACCAAAACTCCTCAAAGTCGGCCATAGTTTCTTCAACTACAGGCTCCTGGTTCTCAGTTTCTTTGTTTACAACTTCTTCTGTCACGTGTAATCACTCCTTAAAAAAATTTTTTGACAGTTCAAGACTGCCGAGGCTCGTTGGCCTCTATTGAATGATGTATATCGGCATTGAGGTGCTGACTCATCACATCAATTACTTGCTTCACGTTTAAGTCCGATGAATCGATCAATATTGCGTCTTGTGCCATGCTAAGAGGAGCTATCACTCTCTTACTGTCAGCTTCATCCCTCCGTCGTATCTGTTCTTGCAGGGTGGCAAGAGGAACTTCCTCTCCCTTTCCCTTGAGCTCCAGATACCTTCGTTGGGCACGCTCTTCAATCGATGCAGTCAAAAAGAACTTCAACTCTGCGTCCGGAAAGACTACCGTTCCGATATCTCTTCCATCCACAATGAAGTTGCCACTGTGGCTGACTTCCCTGAGTCTTTTGACTACTTCATCTCTGACTTCACCAAGGCTTGCTACTTTTGAGACCAGTTGAGAGATCTCGTTGCTACGAATTCGCCTTGTTACGTCCTCCCCATTCAATGTGTAAGTGGGTGAATCTTTACTGTAGTCTGCTTCTACCCTCTGATTTTGAAGGAACTCTTTCAGTCCTTGCGGAACGTTAAGATTCAAGCCTTCATCCAGAGCAGCGCAGGCATAACATCTGTAAAAAGCACCGGAATCCAGGTATTGAAAACCTTCTTGCTGTGCAAATTGTCTGGCTATTGTACTTTTTCCTGCTCCTGCAGGGCCATCAATTGCTACGATCACTGAATTTCAATCCTGTTCTCCAGGGCCAAATACGCCCAACTTACCCTCAAACGAGAGCGTACATTGTATGAAAAAAATCAATGCTGTCAAGAAGGGAGAATCGACGATTCAAAAAAAGCACAACTTCTCGCGTAAAAGTACCTAAAGTCGGCCATTTTCATCAGGAAATCATAGATTCTTGTCAAGTTTAAGGGAAGCTAAACCCTGGCGAAAAAGTTAAATTTGAGTTAAGGAGGGCAAATTTAGCTCTTCGAATCAAGTTTTGCTGGATTTGACTTGTCTTTGGATAGTAAAACCAGCGCTTCTGCATGACTTGTCCAGGGGAACATATCAAAGAGTTTCCAATCGATTACCTCAAAATCAAACCTGGACCGTAAAAGGTTAAGGTCCCTTTGAAGGCTGACAAGGTTACATGACATGTAAATGCCACAATTTGCATTCTCAAACCAGGTTTTCCAGAAAGAACTGTTGAGAAAACTCTCACCAATCCCTGCACGTGGTGGATTGACAATGAAGCTGTCCAGGGACTGCAAAATTTCATGATATTTGATCGGGGTGGAGGGTAGTTTGCTGCAGATGAAATCCAGTTTTTCGCTACTGTTGATTTGCAAAGCACGAGAAATCGCAGCTTGATTTGATTCAATTCCGATACCTTTTTGCAAGCTGGATTGGATTTTTTGCAGGTGAGAGCCAGAGCCGCAGAAAAGATCGACTACCCGCTTCATGGTGTGCTTTTCCACCCAGATTTTGATTTGGCTCTGAATAATCTCATTAATTTGTGGATTGGTTTGGGTGAAGAATCCGGGGTCGGTGTGGGCTGAGGGGTTGATCCAGACTAAAGTCTTTGGATTCCACTCTTCTCTTTGTCGACTGGCGATAAAGAGTGGGAGTGAATAATCCTGAAATGCTTCTTCAAACTGCTCTTTGGAGTGTGAAAAAATCTTGTTAAGGATGATTCCAGTAACGACTTCTTTTGGTTCGGGGTTCCACTGCAGGAAGACTCTGAACAGTTCGCCTTTCAAGCCAGATGAAAGATCCTTCAGGACATTATTTAAAGGCTTGATTCTCTCCTGGAGAGACGGTGCCAGAATTGTGCATTGCGAAACAGGTAATAGGTCCCCATGCCAGTCAACTCTGCAAAGCTTTTGATTGTCAGGATGGATATGGAAAAGGGTTCTGCTTCGAAATGAATCTGTCTCGCTCCATACAAATTCGGGTTCAGGAAGTTCAGACAAGCATCCGCGAATGGAATTTTGAACAACCTTTTGCTTCCATTTCCGATAGTCTCCGGGCTCGAGTCCCTGGATTTTACAGGCTCCACATTCCGTATAGTGTAGGCAGTCAGGCTCTTTCCGAAGATTTGACGGGGAGATAAGTTTGTATTGCAGAACCTTGTTGAAGCGTTTGCTTTCCTGAATTGAAATAGCTTCAATGACATCCCCAACGAGTGTTTTGGGTGTAAAGTAAACTTTTCCATTGTCTCTGGCTACGCCATCACCAAAACCGTTCCAGTCTGTAATTTTTAATTTAGTCATGTGGCCAGTCTAACCTCTGGTTTGGAGAAACGGAAGTGTGAGATGGAAACATGGTGCTTCATTTGAGGTAAGACAAAAGTTATAATGCACAGCGAATTTTTGTTAGAAGAGTGTTAGAGTTCAGCTCGAGAATTGAACATTGAGTGCTGTCATTCTCTTCCTGGAGAACTTTATGAGTGTTATGTTTCGAAGACTGGTTTACACAATAGTTGGTTTGGCTTTCCTTTTACTGGCCGGTTGTGGTGGTGGAGCTGATGCTCCCTTTGTAGTTACAGGAAATCCTGCCAATCAACCTTCTCAGGTGGTAAGTAACGAGAGCCTGCTGGGTCTTTACAATTCACTCAGCGTGGGCTACGGAACTCGTTCTACTGCTGAGCCCGTGCAGGTGTTTAATCAAGATATTCTCTACAACTTGATTGGATTCAAGACAGCAGCCCCTTCTTTGTTCCTGACAAATCCTGTTCGTTTGATTGATTATAACTTTGCAGCTTCTAATCTGGGGATTGGTGCTCTTACAGTCGAAACCAGTGTTGGGAACGCTAACTCCAGAGTGAACGTGCCTGTCTACACTGTACCTGATGGGGGTCTGGCTGTATTTGGTGTTCCTTCTGCACTGATTTCAACACCAGTTTTTTCCGCACAGATGAAGGCGGTTTCAAGCACAAGTTCGGAGCTATCGACTTCCATTTTTTACGGAGACTGGGGCTTTGTCTCTTTAAGTACGAAGGGTTCCGCAGTGGTGGCTCAGCTGGAGTTTGCTCAAACTACGAACTCAAACATAGGGATGTCCACAGGTGTGGGTTTCCAGTCTGAGACCACGAAGCCAGTGAGTGCCAGTCTTTTGCCAACCAGGAATTCCAACTTCAATTTGAACACTACAAGAAACAAGCTGGAGTTTCTAAATTCAAGCTGGTTTGTAAAGGCTGGAGACTACAAGATGGCACTCACAGGGCAGGGGAATGGGCCAGTAGCAGATCGAGTTTCATTCCTGACTCGTCCCTTTAGTGCATTTTCTCAAAATGGAGCATTGCAGCGATTGAGTGGAACTTACAACGTTGTATTGTGGACAACACATTCAATCAACTCTGCTTCCGCTGCATCATCGGTTCGCTTGACCCAGGTGGCAATGTCTGAGGTTATAACCACAGGTACCATGCAATTTCAGGAGGGGACTGTTCATCTAAGAAATGTATTTGGTGTGAACAGTCAATCTCTGCCGTACGAACATGAGCCCAATACAAAGTATATGTGGACGATTCCCAAGCTGCGTGAGAATTTTACTGGCAAAATTGACTTCAAGTTTTTCATATCAGAAGATCAGCAATACATCTTTGGTCTCGATTATGATAACGATCAGGACGCTCGTACGACTCTCGCGGTGGGTGTTCGACAGTCACCGTGAGTGAGGGTTGAATCACTTCTTTCTGAAGTCGGATTTCAACAATCTTTTCAAGTCTCAAACGAAGAGTAGAGTATTCTCTTTGGAGTAGGATTTGATGCTTAGTTGAGTGAGTGGCTTTCATTGTCTTCTGCTAAATCCTGATTGCTGAGTTCCACTATCCGGGAATAATTTCCACTATTTGATGTGGTGATATCGACTGTTTTCAAAAGCTTGTCATTCAAGTGCCAGCTGGATAGATTTTCTTCACCCAAAATGTGCTTTTCATCTTGAAGAAGTCAGAGTGTAAAATATTGGCTGGGGCACGAGTTTAACTCAAGGCCAATCACATATTTAATAGATTGTAGATGGAGTCTTCACTGGGTAAGCTCTATTCCATTTGCGAAATACAATAGCCACTCTTGCTTCGAGTTTTGTTAGTAAGTTGACGAGTCAGCGACTCAACTGCCAATGAATCGAATCTTCGACGGGCTTGTCCCTGATTATTTGTCTTCCATGAAATCCCGTACAAATTTTTGTTGAGTCTCATCGATGAAGCAGGGAGATTTACAACAATTGTGTAGTTCCTTCAAAAGAAAGAAACAGGCTGCACCCAAATTGGATGCAGCCTGTTTTGGTTAACTAGCTAGCTGAATTATCGTTTCAAACCATTAGCTGTTTGCAGCATTGAGTCTGCTGTTGTAATTCCCTTGGAGTTGGACTCATAAGCTCTTTGGGCCACGATGAGGTTTACCATTTCATCGACGATAGAGACGTTGGAAGTTTCAATGGACCCTTGGGCTACCGTTCCAAATTCCCCCTGTCCCGGATTCCCCGGGATTGGAGCACCGGAAGCAATTGTTTCTGTGTAAATATTTCTTCCCTGGTTGTTTAAACCACCGGGGTTTACAAATCGAATCAGCTGAATTTGGCCGACCTGGACAGCTTGTTGATTGTTACCCTGGATTACTGAAACAACACCATTCGTTCCAATGGTTACATTTTTCACATCTTGTGGAATCTGAATGGGTGGGTCAAGGATTAGGCCTGAGGCGTTCACCAGCTGCCCATTTGCATCTGGTCGAAATGCTCCGTCTCTGGTGTAACCGATTCCACCATTGGGAAGTTGAACCTGAAAAAATCCTTCTCCCTCGATGGCGAGATCAAAAGGGTTGTCTGTAATCTGGAATCCACCCTGAGTGAAGACTTTGGAGATTCCAGTGACGCGAACACCATTTCCCATCTGGATACCTGTCGGTGTTGTGATTCCATCGACCAGTTCTGTACCTGGTTCACGCAATGTTTGGTAAAGAAGATCTTCGAAGTTCACCACTCTCTTTTTGAAGCCGTTCGTATTTACGTTGGCAATATTTTGAGTCACAGTGGAGATATTCTTGTCCTGTGCCTGCATCCCGGTAGCCGAGATATAGAGTGCTCGCATCATAGTGTTACTCCCTTACCTTAGTCGTCCCAGTTGAGACGCAGTCTGTCCAATAGCATCGTCAATTCCTTGCAGAATCTTGCTATTTGCTTCGTAGGCCCTCTGGACCTTAATCATATTCACCATCTCGCTAACGACATTGACGTTTGAGTATTCGAGAAAGCCTTGCCTGATTTCAAAGGTGTCATCTTTCAAGGCTTGTCCTTCGGTGAGTTTAAAATTGTTATAACCTTCCTTTTGAAGGCTGTTTGTGTTCTCAAAAACGACTTTAAGAAATCTAAAATTAGAGCCCCTGATCATTCCGAAGTTATTTACTTCGAAGTTGATATCATCATTAATCCTTATCGGCTCGATGTAGCTTGGTAAAGTGGCTCCTGGTTCGTATATCGGAGTCCCAGGTAAGATATTGGACTGGGTTCCCAGTACTTTTTCACCATTTTTTGTCTCAAGAAAGCCATCATCAGTAACTAACAGTTCTCCATTTCTCGTGAATCGAACTCCATTCTCACCCTGAATCATAAGATAGGCTTTTCCCTCAAGGGCGAAATTCGTGCGGATATTTGTTTCTCTAATTGAACCTTCTTCGTGGTCAGTAGTGATTCTGTCAACAATTACACCCGTGCCAAGGCGTCCAATTTGAGGAGCATCGTAGAACTTTTGTCCAGGAGATAACTTGGTATCATTGATTCTCATTTCCAATACGTTGGGAAATTCTTCGTAGGTTATTTTGTCTCTTTTGTAGGAGAGGGTGTTGACGTTGGCCAGATTGTTGGTCGTCGTGGTTAAGGCTGCTTCTTGCATTAACATGCCCATTGCAGAGGTGTACAAACCCTTTATCATGAGACCTTTCCTAACTCACATTCCAGGTTATCCGGACTGCAAAAAATACTGTGACCTTGTTCTGTTCTACTCTTTCTCCACTTGAGAAGCCCGTCAACAAAGGACCCTACAAAGCCTTCTCCATGTACGAGGTAAAAACTGTAATGTGCGTGCAGGCATTTAATTCTGGATGAGTCCAGCACTCCGCCAATGCTTGCTCTACCTTCCAATTGAAGTCTTGAGAAGTAATCTTGTGGTAGTGTTTTCTGCAATAGTGAAGGTACTCTTTTGGTGAATTCCATCCAGGGTTTTCTGTATGGGCCATCTATCCAGTCCTGCAATGTATGTATCCAGCCCTGACTCTCCATCTTGTGAATATTGGAAATCAGATGGGGGCATTGCAGCCAATAAGGGCTTCTGGTGAAACTTTCGTCCTCCGCTTTGGCGTGTGAAACAACAACCGGAGCATCGTAGGAGCAGATGGTTTCGACTTTGTGAACAGGAAATCGAAACCTCAGAGTATGACCCTTATATTGCAAACTATGACTTGGCATCTTTAAAACTATCGACAGGAATAGAGAAATCACTTAGACAAATTTAGACAAAAACAAACAAAATCAAACAGATGAAAATCTATTTGATCTTCCTTTAAAACGTCCATAAACAAAGGAAAGAATTGACTTTTTTGTCAAGCTGTGGTAATTCTTCTAACCTTCAAAAGGAGTGTCTTGATCAGTCCTTGGTCAAGCTTTTCTCGAATGCGCGGGTCTTTAGTGGACGGTCCCTTCAGATGCGGCATATCCCTGTGAAGATGGTAAAAACAAAAACGAGAAACTAACGAGGTAACAAAATGTCAATTTCAAAAGAAGAAAAAGATACGGTGATCAAAGAGTTCAGCTTGCATGACAAGGATACTGGCTCTAGTGAGGTTCAGATTGCAATTCTTACTCACAGAATCCGAGTGCTGACTGACCATTTCAAGTCTCACAAGCATGATCACCAGTCACGGCGAGGCCTGCTAACTTTGGTTGGTCGAAGAAGAAGTCTACTCAACTATCTAAAGAAGAAAGATCAAGACAAGTACAAAGACGTGATCAAGAAGTTAGAACTAAGAAAATAAGAGAAGGTGAATTCAGTGTTTGAAGAAGTAAGTGTAACCAGCGAAGAGCTGGGTTTGAAAATCTCAACTGGTAAGATTGCTCGCCAGGCAGGCGGGTCAGTTGTAGTTGAGCGTGAAGGAACTGTAGTGTTTGGGAGCATATGTTCTGCAACTAAACCTAAGGCCGGATTGGACTTTTTTCCGTTGACTGTTGATTACAGGGAAAAAATGTACGCGGCAGGGAAAGTTCCTGGTGGATTCCTGAAGAGAGAGGGTCGGCCATCAACCAAGGAGACATTGATCTCCAGATTGATTGACAGGCCAATTCGCCCCCTGTTTCCTGAGAAGTATACTCTGGAAACTCAGATTGCTCTCCAGGCTCTCGCCTATGACACAGTAAATCAGCCAGATGTTCTGGCAATTGTTGCAGCGTCTGCGGCACTAAGTATTTCTCCAGCTCCATTCATGGGTCCCATTGGTGGAGTCAGGGTTGGATTTGTTGATGGTGAGCTTGTAGCTGACCCAACAAGTGAGCAGATGGCGAAGAGTGACCTGGACCTCGTGGTCGCAGGTACTCGAAAAGCCATCACCATGGTAGAGTCGGAAGCTAACCTGATTAGTGAAGAGCTGTACCTGGAAGCTTTGGAGTTCGCTCATGAGCGTATCAAGAAGGTCTGTGACCTGGTTGATGAGCTGGCCAAAAAAGCCGGTAAGGAAAAGATCGCCTGGGAAGCTCCAGAAGTTGATCAGGACCTGATGGCAGACCTTCGCTCTCGCTATGCTGAGCCATTTCGCGCATCTCTTGATGTTTCTAATAAGAAGGAAAGAGAAGCCAAGAGTGATGAAGTGAAAGCTGAAGTAGTCGAGGCTTATGCGGATAAATTCGAGGAAGATTCTGAACTTGAGAAGAAAGTGAAAGAATATCTTCATGACATCGAGTATGACGTCATTCGAGACATGCTGGTGAAAGACAAGAAGCGAATTGATGGTCGTGGAATGGATGAGCTTCGCGACATTTCTTGCGAAGTTGATGTGTTTGATCGTCTGCATGGTTCTTCTCTATTCACCAGAGGAGAAACGCAATCACTGGGAGTTCTGACTCTTGGTGGTGGTGATGATGAGCAGTATATTGATGGACTGGATGAAACCTACAAATCCAACTTCTACCTTCACTACAACTTCCCTCCTTACTCTGTAGGTGAGGTTGGAAGAATGGGATTTACCTCCCGAAGAGAGATTGGACACGGTGAATTGGCGTCCAAGGCGATTCGTCCGATTCTCCCAACGAAAGCTGATTTTCCTTACACAATCCGTTTGGTGAGTGAAATCATGGAGTCTAATGGATCTTCTTCCATGGCTTCTGTTTGTTCTACCTGCATGGCTTTGATGGCCGGTGGGGTTCCTGTAAGGGCCTCCGTTGCAGGTATTGCGATGGGTCTGTTCATGAAAGGTGATGAATACACCGTTCTTACAGATATCCAGGGTGCAGAAGATCATTATGGAGATATGGACTTTAAAGTGGCGGGCTCCCGTGAAGGAGTGAGTGCTCTGCAGATGGATATCAAAATCGAAGGTATCACTATCGAGATCATGAAAACCGCTCTTGAGCAGGCCAAGCAAGCTCGTTTGCAGATTTTGGACAAAATGGACGCTGCGATTCCTTCCGTAAGAGACGGAATCAGCAAGCATGCTCCACGAATCCTGATGACTGAGATTCCAAAAGAGAAAATTGGTGAGGTTATTGGGCCAGGTGGAAAGACTATCCGCGGAATCTGTGAAGAGTTCGGTGTGAAAGTTGAAGTGGAAGAGAAGTCAGATGGTACCGGTGGTATCGTCAAGATTCTTTCCAGTGATGCTGAATCAGGCGATGCAGCTCTCGCTCATGTGCAGTCCATGGTGGCCGAGCCTGAAATTGGCAAGGTCTATGAGTCTAAAGTGAAGCGAATCACTGACTTTGGAGCATTCTGTGAATTCCTGCCAGGAAAAGAAGGATTGCTGCACATTTCCAAGATCTCCAAGAAAGGTCGACTGGATTCTGTTTCTGACGTGTTGGCTGAAGGAGATTTCATTCTTCTCAAGCTTGTAGAAAAGGATAGAATGGGTCGCTATAGTTTGAATGCTAAAGAGGTCGAAGAAAACGACTTTTAGGTTTTAGATTCCGAAAGCTGGGGAAATCAGTCGATCTGGCTTCCCCAGGCTTTGAAAAAAGGATCTTCCCGATCCCCGCATTGGCGCCGCCAGTACGGGTCTCGTGAAGGTCCTTTTTTCTTTGCCTGGAAAACCCGGCTCTTCCGGATTTCCCCAGCTTTCGGAATCAGGTCATTTCTGTGGAGAGGGGAGTGGGACTGGCGTGTTGGGATGGTGGGGCGGGTTCTTGGAGCTGATCGCTCCGCTGGATGCTGGTACTTCAGGTTGATGGGTCTATTCAGGTGAGTGGCTTGGAAGGCGCTCCGTCTGAATTGTTTGAGAAGTCGCCGAACCTACTTATCCTTTGGATTTATCATGATCAGAAGTGGAAGCGAGCATTGTCTAATCGCTTACCTTCTGTAGAAGGCCTGGATTCGTCTGAAGGGATTAACTATCTGGATCCAAAAAGGGCATATTTTGTCTATGTGGTGAAAGACGAGATAGTTCAAACAGAGGTGTCCTGCGATTTGCAGGATTATCAGTTTGAGCCAGGTTGGAATTTAGTCTGTGCAAGCTCTATGAATGTGGGGGATTTGCTAAATGTATATACTCAGATTCGAGAAGTTTGGAGCTTGCGGGGCAATCAATGGCGAACGAAAAAGAATCCTGATGTGTAAACCCAACAGGATGTTCCACATGAGTTGATTGAGCTTAAATCAGGGCGAGGATACTGGCTTAAAATTGGTGATGGTCTCGAGTCTTCTGGGAAATTTGATCGAGACCAGTTTGGAGTGGGGGTGTTTCGATGAACCGATGGCTTCTATTATTAATGGTTTTAATCCCTGTAAGGGTTCAGGTTGTTGCAAATACTGGACTTCAGTCCGTACACAATTTCAAGCCTGGAGATGTTATATCTGCGGATTTACTAAACGAGAGATTCGAGCTTTTGGAAAAGATGTTGCGTCCTGCAACGACTGGTGACTTTATTGGAAGCTATAAGTGCAATCACTGGATGTCTACCAGAATCGGTTATGGTTCAGTTTGGGTTTCAGGTTTGACTAGAGATTCCTACGGTGACTTGGGAATCCGAGAGGATACTCTCGTTATTCGTAAGAATGAAAATGGGACCTTTTCTTAAAGAACCTTGAAGTACAATAGTTTTACTATGTTTCCGTCGGGCTCACTAAACTATCCGAGCCCGGAGTTACCAATCCGAATCAGGGGAAATATGGCTCTCTTGAATGTTGCAAACCTTGGATCCAGTACGGTAACACCTTATGCTTTTGAGAGAAATGGACCCAATCAAATCACTTTTAGCTACATGGGTTCAACAAATAATTTTGTACACCAGGCGACTTGCTTGAAGATTGAGAGGCCAGCCACGAATCCCTAGACTCTTCGCTCATCAAACATTGGAAACAGGGTTTTTCTTGAGTGGAATGATTTAGGAAATGATGAATCTGGATTTAAGGTTTTTCGAAGGGACTCTTTACTGGGTAGCTATCATCAAATAGCAGTTTTGGGCACAGATGTTGCAGAGTTTGAGGACGAACTTACTCGTAGTGGAACCTATTGGTATAGAGTACAGGCTTTTAACGAAGCAGGGGCCTCTGCAGGGACTAATGTGTCTGTTGTTAAAGTGGCGCCGTTTGATGGAGAATCTCAGGCATCGCAGGGTCCTTTGACATCAGATTCTCTATTATCTGGAAATTAGTCCATTCTTCGTACATGGCCAGTCTTTGTGGTGACTGAATTGCTGTAGATTTGGCGGATGGTTTCGTAATCCTCTTTGCGGAAGAGTTCGAGGAGTTCTTCTACTTCATCTTTTGGCATGCCGATGCTCAAGAGGGATTCGGCTCCCAGGCGCAAGCTTCCTTCCACCGATTCAGGAAGTGCCCAGGTGGCTCCTCGTCCCAACAAAGCGTCTCGAGAGCGAATGTCACGGGCTCGTGAAAGTATTCGTATCTGAGGGTATTCTGAGCAAATGTGGGACACAATCTTTGCTGTGCTCTGATAATCATCGATTGCAATAATGACGACTTCTGCCCGATCCAGATTTAGCTGTCTTAAAAAGGCAAGATCGCTCATGTCTCCGTAGTAGACCGGCCTGTTCTCCATTTGTCCAAGCTCCACTCTGTTGGGAGTGAAGTCAAAAGCGGCATAGGGTTTGTCGATTTGCTCCATCATGGATGCGATTAATCTTCCAACCCTTCCATAGCCTGCAATCACCACCGGTTTGTCTGAGGCTTCCGGTAGATAGGCTGTTTGTATGTCGGGATTGGCAGATTGATAGAATTGATCAGACAAGGAATTCCCGATCTTGGTAAGAATGGGGGTAAGTAGCATGGAAACTGAGATGATGGTAATTGCCATTACAAACTGCTCTTCACTGATAATCTGAAATCCTTTTGCGGCACCAAAGAGAACAAATCCAAACTCTCCACTTTGAGAAAGAAGAAAAGCGACCTTTGTGCTAATAGAAAGTGTGAATCCAAACAGTAGTAACAGCAGGAGTAAAGTGATGATCTTGATGGAAAGAATGCTGAGGAGATGAAGTCCCAGCAGGCTGGTTTGCTCTGTCATAATACTCGGGTCAATAGACATGCCAACTCCGACGAAAAATAAGTTCATCAGCATCCCTTTGAAGGGTTCTACGTGGGCTTGAATTTGATAATGAAATCGCGAATTGGACAGGGTCATGCCCAGTAGAAAAGCACCGAGGGCCATAGACAGGCCCGCGTGATCCATGGCCCATGCACTCAGTACAACTCCAAACAGGATGGAAAAGAAAAAAGCTTCTCTGTTTTGATTTCTGGCCAGATATTGCAATACCTTTGGCAATCCATATCGACCCAAAAGAATCACCAATAAAATCAAGGCGATGGCAATGGCTGCTTGTTGCCAGATCGGGTTCCCCTCGGAGAGTTGACCTGCCTCAGACGCTAAGGGAACAAGAGCCAGTAAGGGTACTATGGCAAGGTCTTGCATTAGTAAAACAGAGAATGCAGTTTGTCCACTGTGAGTGTAAAACTCTCCCCGTTCTTGTAAGATTTGAATAACGAATGCTGTCGAGGAGAGTGCAAAGGAGAGACCAATGAGCAATGCAACTTGCCAGCTGTGTCCAAAATTGGAGAAGTATAGTGCGAGTAGCGAGCCGGTGGCCAAAATCTGCAGACTTCCCAAGCCAAAAACCTGCTTACGCATCTCCCATAGCTTGGCGGGCTTCATTTCCAGGCCGATCACAAAAAGAAGAAGGACAATCCCGAATTCTGTGATATGGCGCAAGGCCTCCACATTTTCTGTCAAGATAGGTCCGGGAGAATGAGGGCCAACCATAAAACCTGTCAGGAGTAAGCCCAGGATAGACCCGAGCCCTGCGAGTTTGGAAACAGAAACAAAAAGAGTGGCTGCCGCCAATAAATACAGTATTGAATCCAAAAAACCTGAATATTCCATTTGGTGCGTCCCAAGAAGTGCTCCAGGCAGTTTACATTGTTTTGATGCTTGATTTCACTTTCAAAAAAGGACGAACTATTTTCCTCCAGAGGTAACAATCCAGATCTTCAGTCTTAGGAGATAGTGACCAGGAGAGATATATGTTTCATCAACTAAAGAAAACCCTAATTGTCGGCTTGGCTATTACAAGCTCTCTGTTTGCCCTCACCAAAGAAGAAATGCGACAAGACCTTGAGTCCTTCTTTGATGCCTATGAGCGTCAATATGCCTTTTTCGAACTAAAGAACAAGGATCATGGTGTGGACTGGAGTCAGGTTTACCAGGAGTCCAAGCAGAAGCTTGAGTCTGCCCAGGATGAGATTGATTTTTATCAGATTCTTACAGAAGCTCAAGTCACACTGGGCGATGGTCACTGTTACAACAATGCCATCGATCTCGCTTACGCCAAGAAGGGGCTTTATTATCTTCCTGCCCGCTTCGTGCTTGGTGAGGGAAGTCGAGTCTTCATTGAAGCCGTGAAGCCTGGAACAGATTTCGCTGAAAAAGTTGAGATTGGTGATCGTTTGATTGGAATTGATGGAGCTAAAGATTTTTGAAGAGAACCAAATTGGTTACATGAAGCTAAGTTCCTTCATGAAGGTAGAAGATCCCAAGCCTCAGTTTGAAAAAGCTCTGGAGTTACTTGAGGGGACTCAGGGTCTGATCCTCGATCTTCGGGGTAATGGTGGTGGAGTAGCCAAGTGGGGATATCTACTGGCGAATTACTTTGTTGATAACGAATCTCCAAAAATCAATGATGGCTGGATTGATGTAATCTACTCAAAAGCCTACTTTCAGCGATTCCACAACGAGCAGTTTACTCCCCAGGTTCTGGATGAATTGTTTTCAAGTCCAGAGGGCGCTGCTGCTTTGTTTAAGCAGATGGGAATTGAATTAACAGAAGAAGAAGTGGCCAAGCACTTTCGTGATGGTGAGTTTTTCAATATGACAAGACCTACTAAGTTAAACCATGCTGTGAACGACAAGCCTGCTTATGACAAGCCCCTAGTGGTACTTATGGATGGAGGATGTTACAGTACGACTGATATCTTCATGACTGCCTTGAACGATTACGACCGAGCGATCTTTGTAGGTACTCCCGATGGTGCAGGCTCAGGTTCTCCAATTCCTTACGTTCTTAAAAACTCCGGTTTCACAGCACATATCTCCCATGGGAAATTCTTTACTACCGGGGATGTAATGATTGAAGGTCGACCGATTCAACCAGACTACCTGGTTAGCCAGACTCAAGAAGATGTTGCTGTTGGTCGCGATACAATTCTACAGGCTGGATACCAGGTTTTAATGGAGAAAATCATGCCTGGAAGTTCATTCGCAGGATTCGATCCTGAGGAGCCGGCTTTGATCTCCTCTACCATCTAAGAAAAAGAGTTTGAGTTTGGAAGGCCCCAGACTCCTGACTACATTCGAAACTCTCTGTGGGAGGCTCAGCAGAAAATTGATTTGAAGTAAAGAATCAATAATACAGATAAGAAAAGGGGGCGCTTCGGTGCCTCTTTTTTCGTTTCTGATAAAATGCAGAAGTGAATCCCGAAAATCGAGTTCTTCGACCTTACATTGAGGCCGCCTTGCTGGTGGCATTAGCTTTGGTATTGTCTGGGTTTACCATTTATCGGGCTCCAATGGGTGGAAGTGTGACCCTTGGGTCAACCATACCTGTGTGTATTGTTGGACTACGGTCTGGACCTAAAGTTGGTCTGCTGGCTGGTCTCAACTTTGGTATTTTGTCCTTTCTTACAAGTGGAGTGCTAATCGGACTTGGTCCCTTCGTAATGGACTATTTGATTGCATTTAGCGTGCTGGGTCTAACAGGCTTTTTCAGAAGCTATCCACTGATTTCCATCATGTTGGTACAGCTCCTGAGATTGTTTTGCCATGTAGTTTCGGGAGTCCTCTATTTTTCTCAGGGTAAGGTTTTTGCAGAAGCTCTGAATTACTCACTGCTTTACAATGCCAGCTTCTTAATACCAGACGTTATCCTGGGCTTAGTGTTTTTTACTCTATTGAAGAAAAGGTCACCCGACATTTTGAAGGCTTGAGAGTCACGAGTATTCGTTGGATTCAGTTAGAGTGTTTCGCTTTCCAGATCTTGCGCAAGCCTACCTTTCAAGCTGGCAGAAAGCCCCTGCAACAAACAAAAGAGTGGCCATGTAGGGTGTAAAAACGGTCTCGCTTCGCCAGAGGCGGGCTTCCCCTGGGAGTTAGGCTCGAGCTCTTTACTGAATTTCTTGTTGAGGTGGTTGGAGTAGAACGCAAAAAAGCCACCCTGAAGGTGGCTTTTTCGATTTATTTACTGAGAACTTAGCGGAACAGGCCAGCTCTGGATCGCTTGGCTGCCTTGTATTGCTTGTTCGTGATTCTAAGGCCAATAGTCTTGCCGGCCTTGATCATCTTGGTGCAAACTTTCACTTTCTTTTTGTTGTTCCCAACTGTGATAGTCACAGTTTGCAAGTTAGGCCGAACTTTGCGGTTGGTGCGGATATGAGAGTGTGACACTTTCTTTAGCATTACAGGCTTCTTGCCGCTCAAAAAACATCTTGTGGCCATAATAATCTCCTTCAATAGTTGCGCGAGGTCTGCGCAAGGGCGATAAGTCTATCTCTAGTATAATCTCAAATCAAGAAAAAAGTATTCTACTGAAAAAAACTTATCAGTTCAGCAAATTTCCCGATAATATTGAGAGGAGTTTGTACAAAACCAGTCCTCTGGTAGTGAAATTTGTCTGACCTTTTCTTTAAGAGCTAGCTGATTCAATGTTGAAAATCTTCAATTACTTACTGTGCTTCTTGCTGCTATTGCAGGTCAGCGAATGCAGAAGAGCGATTCTTCAATCCTATGAGGTTCAGGAAAATGATTTCCGATTTGCTGTTCAGATGCGTTTCAGGGCTCCTATTCAATACAAGGTCAAGGAAGAAAAGAAAGATGGAGTAACCAAGCGCTGGAGGGTAGATATACCGAACACCTCCACCACAACCATTCGTGGTCGTCAGAACTTGGACCATTTGCTGGCCATTAGTTTCTACGTGAATCAAACCAGAAATGGACTTCGCCTGTATTTTTATACCCGCGGATTTTTCCCGGTAAAATTCTACAGGTCCGATGACGGGCAAACACTGACTTTCTCTGTGGAAAACTTATATCCAATACGCTCTGAATTGGATAGAAGTGGTAGAAAATTTGTGGTTTGTATTGATCCTGGACATGGTGGTCAGGACGTGGGAGCCCAGGGAGAAAAGTACAACGAGAAGGATATGGTTCTGGAAATCTCGCGTCATTTGAGAGATCAGATCAACAAGCGCAGTGATATGGTTGCCTTCTTAACAAGAGATGCAGATTACAAAATCAAGTTGGAAGATCGTCTCAAAATCTCAGACAGAGCCGCTGCTGACGTGTTTCTTTCCTTACACATGAACTCATCCACTCCACCCACGAGAGGATTCGAGATTTTCTATCTGAGTAAAACTGGAGCAAGTCAGAATCTAAAGGTTGAACTGGAGGCCAAGACGAAGAACTCTCAGATCAATTCAAAAGAGCCTACAAGCCCTCTATTGAGTAAGATCTTGCTCGATCTTCAACAAGTTGAAACAGTAAATCACTCTTCACAGTTTGCTCATGAGCTCGAGCAGAGATTGTCTGAGATACCGGGTTCCAAAAACAGGGGAGTCAAGCGCCAGGAGTTTGTAGTTCTCAAGACCCTGGAGACACCTTCAGTCTTGATTGAGATGGGTTTCATTACCAACAAACGTGATGTCAATTTCCTGAGCTCGAAGAACGGTCGGGATATCTACACCGGGAAGCTGATAGAGGGGATTGAAAACTTTATTAGTAACAAGAATTTGCATCGCAAACCTGAGGTTAAGTTACAGGCGCAAATTGAGCGTAGAATAGTGAAAGCGGAGCTCCCTGAACCTTTGAAAGAGGGTGGCTTGTACACGGTGAAGCCTGGGGACACCTTCATCAAAATTGCCAATCGATACAGTATTTCTTACAAATCTTTAATGAAAGCAAATCCACAGATTAGTCCCAAGAAGCTTCAGGTGGGGATGAATATCAGAGTTCCCCAGGCTGAAAACTGATACTTTGATAGGGTGCTGAAGGAATACAGAAGACACCCTTTGGTAGCAGACAAAATTGGACATGAAACGATAAATTTTGTATTCTGCATTGTTGAAGAATAGAACCTCGGGAGATATGGTGAAAAAGTTTGCAGTAAGTCTGATTATTTTTGGTGGAATCCTGAACTTTACCTGCACCCACGTCGCAGCAGAAGAAACGCGTGATGAGCGTCTCAATAGAATCAGAAATCTGTTCTCAAGTCTAAAAGAGGTAGAAAAGAAAGAGCCTGCCCAGGATCAAAGAATTCGAGCTCCTTACCTTCCAGAACAAGTAGAGGGACCTGTGGAAGAGGCGCAAGAGTCCATTGAGCCAGAATTCAGTTCTTTCTCCGGAAACCGGCTTCGCTACAAGGGTCCCTTTCTACCTGATGATTATTCTTCTCAGAAGGAGCCCGTAAATCCTGATCGAGATTTGAGTAAAATGCCCGAATACCTCCGTTTGGAAAATCAAAAACCCGACAGAAAGGCAAAGCTGGAAACCGTGTCTATGGTGGGAAGTAGTGCATCCTTGCGTGAAGAAGCTCCTCTTCCAAGTCGAGTTGAAGTAGAAGATACTTTCGAGCAGCGTCCCAAAGCCGTAAGAGTTGAGGAGACCGAAGTTGAGCAAAGTGGCAGAGAGCTGACTTATCATGTACAGCCGGGTGATAGTTTGCAGCTAATTGCCAGAAAGCTTTACAAGAATCCAGAGAAGTACAAGGATCTTATGCTTTGGAATTCAATGAGTGATACTGTCTTGCAGGCAGGGCAAAAATTGAAACTGGAAGAGGCACCGACGCAAAACGAAGAAATTTTGTCGGCACAAAGAAAGAGATTTGAAGATCTGTTCTCCTCTCACCAGTACAAATACAAGATTCATAAAGTAAGATCTGGCGATTCACTTGCCCGGATTGCAAAGAAGTATCTTGGAAGTCAAAATGCCTATCTGGATGTGGCCCGACTCAATGAAATTGATCCAAGCAAGTTTCTCATCGTTGGACAAAAGCTGATTGTTCCAGTGTCCAAAGTCATGAACTAGCATTACCCAGTAGTTCGCGATACACGGACTCGGTGCTTACAAGCATATTCTCGAGCTTGAACTCGGGTCTATCTTGAAGAAAAGGCTTGTGAAGCAAGGCTTTTGAAAACTCCTTATGGCGGATTTCCATTTCCAGCAGTTTTCCACAGAAGTCTTTGGCATCGCCCGGTTGAAAATACAGTCCATCAATACCTTCTCGAAGAACCTCCGCCAATCCGCCTGTTTTCGAAGCAAGAACTGGAATTCCTCGGTTCAAACTTTCTATGGCTACATAGCTCAGGGCTTCCTTGTAAGAAGGTACGATAGTGAATGCCGTTTGAGCCCAGTCATTTTCCAGATCACCAACAATTTTCTCCCACTGAATATCACTGTCTGAAAGCTTCGCAAGTTTTTCCTTAAGACTTTGTTCATGCCTGTTTGAACCAACTCCTTTGAAAAACAGGGGAATTTTTAGGTCTGGTTGGTGGCTGATCAGGGAATCTGCAATGAATTCCTGTCCCTTGTTTGGGTGAATGGTTGCGAATACGCTGGCTTTGCGGGGCTCTCTCTTTCTGGACTGTGAGCCTGAGATTCCATTGTAAACGACACTGGACTTCCTCCTGATGAGGCTTGGCTGAAAATTCTTAAGGTCATGACTGACGCAGATGGCTTTGTGGACTCCCAAATAGTATAGAGGGGTTGTGTAGCCATGGATTGTTGCAAGAACCTTCTTGTTGTGAAAGGGTCTGGAGAGAGAACCATACCAGGCTGCCTTGTTCAGGTGGGCGTGCAGAATATCCGGATTAAGCCTGCGAATTACAGAGAGAAATTCTGGTAGCTTCTGCAATGGGTTTCTATCAAAATCAAAGGGTACGACTTCTAGGGAGTTGTCCTTGGCAAACTCATAACCGGGCGAGTTCTCGGGAACTATCAAGGAGACTCTCAAAGAACCCTTGAAATGGTTGAGTAGTTGGGTGACATGGAGTTCTCCACCACCCCATTTATTGGAACTCAGGCAATAAGCGATGTGCGACATGACTGTACCAGTTCCCAACTTTTGGGAATGACCCCTCTTTTTGTAGACAAATACTGAAAGGCTTTTACGCTGACCTCAATCATGTCTCGTGCATTGGAGTCATACTTTTGAATTAACTGTCTAACCTGAACTGCGTTCTCTACTTGAAATACAAAGCCCTGAGAACTGAACTCGAGAGCATCCCTGAGGAAGTTGCGCATATTTGGACCTATGATAGTGACCTTTTTGTAAAGTAGAGGCTCTACAAAATTGTGGCCACCGACATCATTGAAGCTGCCTCCAACAACTGCAATGCTGGCGATCTGATAGAGGGCAGCTAAAACTCCCGTTCTGGCCAGAAGGACGAGTCCTGAGCATGGAATCTCTTCTTCGGGATCCTTGATCACCGAAACATCGATATCCAGAGTTTCGCATTGAGAGAGAAACTCAGAAATTTGGTCGGGATTCCTGGGTACAACGATATGAAGATAGCCTGTTGGAAAATGAGAGTAGCTCTCTTCAATGACTCCCCACTCATCAGGATGGAAACTACCGTAAATGATGATTGGTAGAATGCACACTCTTTTGAGCTCCAGGAATTGATTTTCCATGGCTTGGGGTTGAAGTAAATCAAATTTGGCATTTCCAACAGGAAGGACCGTTGTTGATCCCATGAGCTCAAGTCGATCCCTGTCTTCTTCATACTGTACCAACATTGCTTGAAATGAGCTCAGAAGGGACTTGGTAAAGCCAGGGACAAGAGTTGAGTAATCACAAAGGGACTTACTGATTCTTCCATTGATCAGGTAACTTGGTATCCTATTTTTCTTGAGAATGTGAAGCATCGAAGGCCAAAAATCTGTTTCCATGACAAAGCAGTCCTTAGGATTGATTCTCTGAATCCAGGCGCTTTGAATCCAATGAAAGTCCAGGGGGAAGAAACTGGTATAGATGTGGCCCGGGCTCTTAAGCTCCAGGGCTTCTGAGCGAAAGTAATTCAAAGCATCTTCAATGGTGGTGGTAAATACGATATGGGAGTCGAGATATCCGTTTTCGCTGCCGTGGCGTATCCATTCAATAGCCAGCTTGGTTTCACCAAGACTAACAGCATGAATCCAGTGGCATTCAATTTTTGCATTATCGTCGAGTAAGTCCTGTCTGTGAAGGTCTCTGAGCTGGAATGCTCCCAGCATGTGGCTCATCCAGGCTTTGGTGTCCTTGCGGGTGTAAAGTACGACGAAAATGAATGGAGAAAGAACCAGATACAGACATTGATAAAACCAGTAGATCATCTCTATTGAATATAGGAGATGTGGCTTACGTTTCTCAACTGATAGTAGGGGTCTTTGCAGTTTCCCTGATACTTGAGAACCAGTAGTTCACGGTCCTGTTTCAGATTGTGCTGTTGCTTTGGTTTCAACGGAAGCTTTTCCAGGGTGGCGGTAGTGGACTCGGAGATGATTTGACTGGACTCCTGCTCAGGAAAAAGGGCTCGTACCCATTCCGACTTGAGAGCCACCTTGCTGGCTTTGCTTTTCCGTCCAAGCTTTTTCCGATTTTGTGAAAGTCGTTTTTTCAGCTCGGGAGTCAGTTCAAATTTGGTAGGTGCTTCTTTCTCCTTGGCTTGGAGGCGATGATTCAGCAAAGCATTTTCGTTTAAAGTATTCAGCTGAATTTTACGGACTGCCTGCTTTACCTTTTTGCTGGAATAAGTTTTGAAGTAACTGACTTGCATGGAGCTTCCTTTCTGCTTGTTTTGTATAATTTCGGATGCCCCTGTATTTTTTTAACAAAAAATATCGTTTTTTGTTTATTTTTGTTTGAAAAGTTCTGCTGAGTGTGATTTTTGGGCAGTTTGCATGTCAGGCAGCACTCTAGTTTTTGGATGATTCTATACAGAGCTGAGTGCTTTGGATGACCGAACTTCAACCTGCTGCAGATTTTGGATGATTCAAGTCTCAGGCAAGTCAATAGAAATCAGTCGAAATGGTACGCAGATTTTGGCTTGCTTACGGCAAAAAATCAATGAGGCAGATACGACAGGCTAAAGCCCTCAATGTTGGAACTGAGAGTAACCTCAACATAAAGCTCCAGGCTCTTGGGATTGTTTAAGTGGTCTTTGTAGACTTCCACATTGGAGTAGTTGAAGCCCTCATCGAGAAAGCCCGAACTTTGCAGATTCGTGAAGTTGATGAATTGAGAGTTATCCAGAGGGAACTCCATCACATCTTCGTCATTTCCTGTGAACGGAAGGTCTTCCTGTTGATAGCTTTGCTTTTTGTGAATGTAGACCTTGCTTTGATCAAAATTTACTCTTACGGCATAAACCTTTAAGTTTACAGGGTTCCGAAAGATGAAGCTGATTGTGCCCGTAATGCTGGTTATATTTGTTGGGTCATTGACGATATTGCTGACGTAGAGGGTCTGTGAGAGCCGAATCTGCTCTCCCCCCGGGAAAGCTTCACTGATCCTTCTGCATTTTGACAATTCCCCAGCTCCACCGGCAAGGCAGTTTGACTCCTGAAAGCCCAGTTCTCGCCTACCCATACCATTAGCGCTTGTGTGAATGTGGTGCGTATACTTCATTCCTTCCAATGGTACGATGTGAGTAAAGGCGCGTTTACTGAGCTCGCCGAATTTAAAACGATCAATTGATGCTCCAATGGTAGCCAATAGATCCAGACGAACAAGAGATATGTCGAGGTGTCTGCTCGGGGGAACCATTCTACGCCCTTCTTCCAGCTCAAATGGGATTGGTGTGGTTGTGTCTCTTGAGGAATAGTAGGAAAAACTTGTGGGTGTGGCGAACACATCACCCGGAAGATCTGATTGAACCAGGAACTGTAATCGATGGTCCAGGAAGTTCTGATTCGTGAGAGAGGCATCTGCGGGCATCAGGGTTAAGGTGTCATCGTAGTACAATCCCAGGCTTCGATCATGAAAACCCTGGATTCCTTCCTTGTTCCAGCGGGCTGTTGCGGCAGCATTGAAGCCAAACCTGGAGGGGACATCCGGGTAAGCACCCTTGATAAAAAGATTTGCAATCAGAGATTCCTGATTCTCAATGATGGCTGGATCGGTTTCTGGATGGTAATAGATGATTAGCTGGTCACCTGGTCTGTTGAATGGATCAGGGGAGAGTTGTCCTTCATTGTTTAGTAGGTCTTGAGCGAGTGAGCTTGCTGATGGAGGATTCTCGGGGCTTCCTTCAATTTCGATTGGAAAATTTCCTCCTGTGATCACAACATAGGATTGAGGTGTTTCACCGGTAAAACCAAGAGGGGGTCTCCAGTTCATCCTGGTAGGGATCCTTTGAAACTTGGAAATATACTCTTCAAAATCAGAGGATCTCGTGATTCCAAGCTTGGTTTGCAAATCTGCCTTCAGGCTGTCACTCATAGACCCGTCATATCTTAGATAGACTTCAGGTTCCCCAGAGCCTGCCCTGGGGTGTTTGGAAAGATAGAATCTCAATTCGTACTTCTGGGAAAATTCGTTGTATTGGACTCTTAGGCCTCCCGGATACTCCCCATTGACTTGAGGGGGAGGGCCACCTTCAGCTTCTTGTGAGTTGAAGAGTCCATGCGTTGTGTAATAACCGGCACTTTCGCTACTTTGGCGATACATCGGAACAAATCGAATTTCCTTGTCTGTGGCCTCTACGATCTCCGGGGCAGCTTTGAGGCCGTCAAAGTATTTATCGTCACCGTAGCTGAGTTGCTTGGTAAGGCTTCGATGCATCCTCACCAGATCCAGTTGATTTCTGGTTCGAACATAAAGCTCAGAGAATGTCCCGACTAGTTCCCCGACGAGAAGGCCTATGACTGAAAATATACTGATGGCGATTATCAGTTCGACTAGATTCAGGCCTTTTCTTTTGAGTCGACGGCGCAAAATCATACATTTTTGGTGAGGTTAATAATTGGCATGAGAAGGGCCAAGGCGATAAAAAGTACAGCACCTCCCAGGCCTACGATGAGGAGTGGCTCGATCATGGAAGTAATGTTCTTGATGGCATACTCCACCTCTTGTTCAAAGAAGCTCGCTACAGACAGAAGCATTTCTGAAAGTCGTCCGGAGGATTCACCAACCGTTACCATCTGAATCACAATTGGTGGGAAGATTCCTGTCTTTTCAAAGGATTCACCCAGTCCCTTGCCTTCGGTGATGTCCTTTTTGATACTCTTGAATTTGGTTGTAAGGTACTCATTTCCAAAGATCTGCTCAAGAATATCAAGGGACTGGATCAGGCTCACCCCCGCATCTTGAAGATTAACCAGGATGTGACAGAAGCGAGACATGATTGCCATAATTAGCAGGTCTCCAACCAGTGGAGTCTTAATCAGGGCCATGTCCCAATAATAACGGACTTTACCGGACTTCATCATTAATTTGAATCCAAAGCCTGCTCCAACAAGGGCTGCCAGGTTGAGGTACCAGAAGTTACTCATGAAGTCAGAAATTAGAAATAGAGCTTCCGTAACCGCAGGCAGGTCCATTTTTCTGGCACGAAACATCTTTTTGATTTTTGGTACGATGGTGAAGAAAAGGCCACCGATTACCAAAAGTGCAATGCCCACGACTATTAGTGGATAACTGAGTGCTCCCCACACCTTTTTCTGGATGTCGTCTTCTTTTTCAAGGGAAGTTGTGTAGCGCTCAATAACGACTTCGAGGAAACCACCAAGTTCACCCGCTTGAAGGACCGCGATAAGAAGCGGCTGGAAGACGCGAGTATGGTTGTTGAATGCGCTGCTAAGAGACTCACCGCGCTTGATCCGGTTTCCGATGTCAATCAGAGTTTCCTTGAAAATTTTGTTCTTCTGAGTTCTGGCGATATTCTCAAGAATCACAGGGATGGGGATACCTGCCTTGAGCGTGGCTGTGAATTGACGAAAGAAGAGAATAATGTCTTTCGTTTTCACCTTCATGAGTTTGTGCTTGATATCAAGCATTTTGATTTCGACGTTGCTTAGCGGTCGAATGGAGACAATGTCAAAACTCATAGAATTCAGGTTGTCTCTCAAGGACTCCTTGTCCTCAGCGACCACTGTTCCTATGGTTAATTTCCCCCGTTTATCCCTGACTTTATATTTAAAGGTAGTAGACAAGAGCTCTCTCAGTTTTGCCTGGATTTGATGAGTTGATAAGCTTCTGAAAGCATCTGGGACACTTTGGTGGCAGCTTGTGATTTCTCGTTGTTAGTGGTGAAGCGGTCAGGATGATACTTCATCATCTCTTTCTTGTAGGCTTTTTCTACTTCCTTGAGGCTTGCTCCAGGGGTCAGTCCCAGACGACGGTAGGCCTCTCGCAGTTTGGCTTCTTGACTGGGCCTCCTCGGAGGAGTCTGTCTCCTATCCTGCTGAAACTCTTCCTCTCGAAGGATTCGGTCAATTTCATCCTCGGTCATTCGGGAGCGCGAAGATTGTGAACCCTGAGAAACCTTCTTTTTGAGGTCCTGAATCTTGGAATAGACATCGTCAGCCAACTCGCCCTTTTCCCAACTATCAGTGAGCTCCTCCCATTCCTCACTGATAGACTCCGAGGCCGAGCTGACATATGATTTTACGATTCTCGATAGTCTGTCTGAAATACCCATACTTTTATTATAACCCTAGATTACACCCCGCGTCAGCTCCAAGTTTTCTGTCAGTTAGCTCGCTATTTGTGAACTTTGTCAACCCATTACTATCCCTAACTTTCGGTAGTCTCCGCGGATATGGTAAAATCGGCGCATCCATCACACTCTCCAGTGGATTTACCGAACACTGGAATAGACAGGGTTAAACATTCGATGCCAAAGGTTGGACTATGATAGGAAACCTGATAACTCGTACGATTTTACTTTCCATACTTCTTGCAGTATTTGTTGGAGTGGATTTGTTCCTTCATTCCAAGGGATTTGTAATGGAGGCTTTGTCCGGTGGTGAGTTCGTAGAGCGCTCCCTGGTAGAAAGTATCAAGTATCTTAAAGACGGCTACAAGGACTCTGTAGATGTCTTCGAAATTCAGGGCAAGTACTATCCAATGAAACTGGATTCGGATGGGTATCAGGTGGTGAAGTATGGCGGTAACAATTATTTTGTTTATGGAGATGCCGGTGAAGAATATGTGGACCTTGATGATAACGGAGTTCCGGTTGGAGAAGATGAAGAAGGGAGTCAGACTGCTCCGATTGCGTCTAAAACACATCTCGAGCTACTGAAACTCAATTCTGTTACCTGGAAATTCAAGATTCCATTTATTCTGATAGGACTGCTTTTACTGGGTCTTGTTAAAGACTTGTTTGGAGCCATGGGTAGTCGTGAAACCAAGCCAGCGACTTCTCAAAAAGCGCGGGAGAAGCATAGGAAAAAACTTGTAGCTCAAATTGAGTCCTACGTAAAAACGGGAAAGCACAAAAAGCTCATTGAAGTGATGAGCAATCCGACTACCCGAGAGCTTATTGCAAAGGGTATGGATCGCTTTGAATTGCCACTGGGGCAAGCCTACCTTGATACAGGGGATGCTGAAAAAGGTGTTCAGTGTCTTCGGCGGTATGCGAACAAATTCAAAGATGATGAAGAAGTTGATTTGTTACTGGGTGAGTATTTCTTTGAAAACAAGAATCAAGCTCGAATACAGGATCTGAGGTTTTTACTTGCTTATGTAGAACAAACTGAGGATGAAGACTTCTTGAGGTTTGTGGCTCAGATGGCAATCAGGCACAAGGCCAACGATCGCAAAACCATCAAAGGCTTGACCAAAATTTGCAGCACCAGGGCTTCAAGTCCCGAGTTGCGTGACTATGTTTTACAGTCTTTAATGCAATACGAGCAAATGGATGAAGTGGCTATGGAATTTTATGAGGCCTGCAAGGCGGCTGAGCCAGAGAATCCCAAGCCGGTCCTGATGCTTGCCGAGGCTAAATTGTCTTCCGGTCAGTTTGATCAGGCGATGGACGAGTTGGAGTCACTGCTGAACATGGACTATGAGAACCAGAGAGTCCATGACATGTTATTTACTATTTATCAGTTGAAAGAGCAGCTAAACGATCTGTATCAAATTTATCAGTCGATTCTGGAAGATTACGAAGATGAGCCTATTGCAATCGCAATGCAGCGTAAAATCAAGGCAGACCCATCTTTTAATCAGGAAATGGCAGATGCGAATGCAAACCTTTCTCTGGCAGAGTTGCTTGCGAAGAGAAAAGATGGAGATAGTAGTGCTGACACCAGCATTTTGAAAAAGTATGAGAAGCGATTGACCATTATGTTTACAGACATCAAAGGTTATACCGCTATGACGGAGAGCCAGAGTGTTGTGGAAACCATGGCAATTTTGCAGGAAAGTGACGAGATTCAGCTTCCGATTATCGCCAAGCATGAGGGTGTAGTTATCAAGAAGATCGGTGATGCTTTTATGGCTCGCTTTGATACAGCAGATTCAGCAATTATGGCTTCGGTTCAAATCCAGCAAGCCATATACCAAAATAATGTGCAGCGCAAGGAAGCCGGAAAGTTTGAGTGGCGCATTCGAGTTGGTTTGAATACGGGGGATGTTATCGTGAAAGACGGAGATGTTTTCGGGGACGCTGTAAACGTAGCTTCAAGGGTAGAGAGTAGCTCAGAAGCAGATCAGGTCTGGTGTACTGGTGATACCTGTGAAGCCGTTTCGAACAAGAAAATTAAATTCGAGAAGAAAGATGTGAAAAAGGTTAAGGGCAAGGCCGAGGCGATTGAGCTCTTCGGAGTTGTCTTTGACCCTGCCGGTACCGGAATTTAATATGCTCAATGTCTGCGCTTCGATTGCGTATGACGGTTCCAGATTTCGTGGGTTTGCACCTCAGCCACATCAGGAAACGGTGGTGGATCAGCTCACCCTGTGGTGCAGGAAGCAGCTCCATGACCCCAATTTGAAGATTCGCTTTGCGTCTCGCACTGATGCGGGCGTTCATGCACTTGATCACAAGATCCAGCTAATCAGTGAGAGTAGAATTCCTTTAGAAAAATGGAAGAAAGTCTTGAATCACAGGGAAAAACCATTCCAGATAAATTCTCTTGTTCAAATGGGCGGGTCTTGGTCTTTGACTGAAGTTCAATGGATGAAGTCCTATGGCTACCTTATACGGAATGCTCCCTGTTATCCTTTTCAGTTTCCTTACTCCTATTGTCTAAATGAGTCAAGCTCCCCGGTGAAGCCGGAGGAACTTCTCAAGAAGATGGAGGTGTTCTTGGGAGAGCACGACTTCTTTCACTTTTGCAAGCTGGATAAGAGTCGTGAAAACTTGTCGACCACGCGGGAACTTAAAGGTCTGGGATTGAAAGAGGCGGATGAGGGGGGCTTTTTTCTGATACTGGAGGGAGAGGGCTTTTTGTGGCAAATGGTTCGCTATCTTGTGCGCTACGGCCTTGAGCTTTACTTTGGAAGAGTCGATGTAAAGGAAGTAGAGGGCAAGCTACGGATGGGGGTAAAAAGTCCAAAAGGGGCCCTGAGTCCTGCTCCGCCACAAGGCTTGTACCTTTTAAAGAGTGTAAATTTGCTTGAGTCATGAAGTCACGTAGTTTTTGGGATCTGATAGACAAGTTTTTGGAGCATCTTGAAGAAGAACGCAACTATTCTGGCCACACAGTTTCCAACTACCGAAGGGATTTGAACCAGTTTGGGAGTTTTTGTGAAGAAAACTTTGACAGCTTGCTGGTTACCGATTTAAAGATTGAGGAGCTGAAGGCTTTTCAGTATGAACTTTTTCAACAAGGTTTGAAATCCACATCAATTCTCAGGAAGCTTTCCAGTCTGCGTTCGTTTTACTCCTGGATGTACAGGAAAGGTATTCTTGAAACCAATTGGGCCAAGTTCCTGGTGAGCCCCAAGTCTTCCAAAAAGCTGCCTCAGTTTCTGTTCGAAGGGGAGATGAGTAAGATACTGGCGGAACCCTTGGGGGAAGATCTCTTTAGTTTGAGGGATTATCTATTGTTCGAAATCCTCTACTGCACAGGTATGCGAGTCAGTGAGCTGGGGAGTTTACAGCTCAGTCATTTCAAGCCGCTGAAGGATCGATTTGTAATTCGTGGGAAGGGGAGTAAGGAAAGGTTAGTCTTTCTCTCCAGGCAGGCCATAGAAAAAATTCCTGTCTATCTGGAATTGCGTTCACAGCTTGTTTCTTCTCAGGTTTCCTCCTTTTTTGTTTCGAAGGCAGGAAATGCGTTAAGTGTACGTGGAATTCAGTATCTTGTAGATCAGTATCTTCAGAAGTTGGGGATCTTTAAGAAAGTTTCCCCACATGTTCTGAGGCACAGTTTTGCCACCCATCTAATCAATCAGGGGGCGGATATCAGGTCGGTTCAGGAGCTGTTAGGTCACGCAAGTTTGGGCACCACTCAGGTGTATACGCATATTAGCCGTTCGAAGATGAAAGAGAGTCTGCTTAATTTTCACCCGAGAGGGAAAGATTCATAGGAGCTAAGCTTTGAAGCCTTTGCCTTCAACAGCACCACCCAGGCTTTTGATGGTTGTGCTACCAAAGGTTTCAATTTGCTTTTCATGTTCGCCCAGTAACTGGTCCAGCTCATCATCAGATCGCATAGGATCATGATGAAAGAAGAGTACGTCTCTCGCTCCTGCCTTGTGGCCGATCTTGAGGGCATCGATCATTGAGGTGTGTCCCCATCCAATCTTGCCGTGATACTCCTCATGGGTGTATTGAGCGTCAATACAAAGGACATGGGCACCTCTGCAAAATTCGACGATAGCATTGTTTTGCTCTTCAACAGTTCGCTGGACTTCTTCGAACTCTTCACGTTCGTCCTCAGATGGGCAGACCCCATGAAAGATCACATCATAATAAGGCTCAACATCTGTGAGAAATACAATAACCTTTCCATCCTTTTCAAAGCGGTATGCAAGAGTCCGGATGGGGTGGTTGACGTATTTCGGTGTCACTTTGATTGAACCAACCATGAAGGATTTTTCTTCAAAAATTGTCTTATTTTCTATGGTTGCACCCAGTTGTTCGAAGTTTACTGGAAAGTAGGAGTACTGCATCTGATTTTGCAATACAGTATCAAATGGAGTCTCAAACAAATGAGGACCTAGAATCTGAATATGATTTCCTGGAATAAATGCAGGGACAAAAAACGGAAACCCCTGAATGTGGTCCCAGTGGGTGTGAGTCATCAAAATGGTGATGTTGTTTTTCGGCCCGTAGTTTTTGAGGATGCTGTTTCCAGCCTCCCGGACTCCTGTACCACAATCAATGAGGACGAAGTCGTCACCATCACGAATTTCCACACAGGTGGTATTGCCACCGTAGCGCACTTTGGTAGGGCCAGGTGTGGCAATGGATCCTCTTGTTCCCCAGAAGAATATTTCCATCAGCTTCCTTTGATGAAGGAGTTTGCCTTTTCGAGCTCTGCATCAAGGCTTTGATTTACGATTTGAAGTGCCTTGCTCTCACACACTTTGATTTTCTGATAGGCTGATGTGTCTACGATGTGTGGGATGTAGTCACCGGAGAAACCAATTTCATATTCCTTAATCAAGGACGATCCGATGGACAGAAACCAGGTGCTGTTCATCTGACAACTTTCAGGCTCAAGATAGTATCGAACTCCGTCAACGACTTGTTCAGGAAGTTTCCACTTCTCCGCTAAAATGCCTCCGACTTCGCAGTGATTCATGCCGAAGATTTCGGTTTCCAAGTCTCCAGTAGAGAGATTTTCACTTTCAGCTCTGGAGATCAATTCGTTGTATTCTTCAGGGTAAAACTGCAGGAAAAATGCTTTTCCGATGCAGTGCAAGAGTCCGATAATGAAAAGATCTTCCGCTTCACTCTTGGGCATTCTTGCTTCTTTGGCAAGCAAGCTGCAAAGAACACCGGTTCCAACAGAATACTTCCAGAAGTCTTCACTCTTGATTCCATCACCTTCGATTTTGAAGCTGTTGACTACAGCAGTAGAGATTGCCAGACTTTTGATGGTATTCATTCCTACAAGAATCATAGCTTTGTTCAAAGATGTAATTTCCTGACGCAATCCGTAAAAAGCTGAATTGACAATTTTCAAGACTTTGGCTGTAAGGACCGGATCCATTTGAATCACTTTGACCAAATCCCGTGCAGACGAGCTGAGATCATTCACAACCTGCACGATTTTTGGAACCGTGTGAGAAAGAGAGGACATCTTCTGCATACTGGCTTCAATGGAAGCCTGCATTTTGCTCATTGGGGTACGCTCCTGTTATCTCTATGATCGACAGCAATCCCGAGTACCATCACTGCTCTGGCAGAAAATCTGCCTCCAGAATTGAATCCGATATTCTAGCTACTGGATCACTTTCATGTAAAGGGAAATCTCGAATTGACTCAGATCTCTTCTGGTGCAAAGAATGATTCCACTGCATGAATCTGCTCAGGAAGCGTAAAGATGATCACATGATCGCCCGGCAGAATTGTCGTAGAGCCTACAGGAACTTCGTAGGCTCCGGAGCGAATAATTCCACCTAATAGAACATTTTGTGGCAAGTCCAGATCCTCAATTTTTGCTTTGGTAATTTTGGAGCCAACCGGTGTGATAAACTCGATAGCTTCAGCGTTGTTAGCTTTAAAGGCGATAACCTTCTCAACCTGCCCCTTGCGAACATAGCGAGTAATTTCACTTAAGGCTGCAGTTCTGGGGCTGATGCTGGCGTCGATGCCAAGCTTGGAGACCAGTTTCGAGTAATCCTGTTTTTGTGTCAGACAAAAGGCTTTCTCAGCACCCAGTGACTTGCCCAGGAGGCCCACCAGAATGTTGGATTCTTCATCCCGAGTCAGGGAAATAATGGCTTGGCAATGATCGATCTTCTCTGCTTTCAAAAGCCCGGCATCGGTACCTTCTCCGTGAAGTACCATTGCCTTCTTTAATTCTCTTGCGAGACGTTCGCACTCACTGTAGTCAGACTCTATAATCTTGACTTGCAGAATATTCTCGAGAGCTTTGGCTACAGACTGGCTGAGGTGACCCCCTCCAACAATGATAATCTGTCGGTTGTCTGACTTCGATTTTTCTCTGGCAAACATGGAGATCTTGCTTCGCGACCCTGCAACGTAAATAATGTCACCTTCCAGGATCTCTACATCTTCAGTAGGAATAATGGTGTCTTCCCCCCGATCAATCGCAGCGATAATCTTATCGGAGCCGATTCCCTCGTCTTTAAGTTGGCTTAATTTTTGTCCAACGAGATGATGACCTTCCTCAATGTTGATTGCCACTATGGCAGCTCTCTGATTTGCAAAGTAATTAAAGTCTGTTGCCAGAGGCATCTCAAAAAGTCGAATGATTTCCTCAGCCGCTGCCTTGTCAGGACTGATGATGTGATCGAAAATTTTATTTTGTCTGAGTTGTAGAGTGTGGTCCGGCTCATGGAACTCAGGGTTTCCAATCTTGGCGATTTTGATGGGAACGTTAAACTCACGGGCTATCATCCCTGTGACTATATTTACATGATCATCATTGGTGAGTGCCAGAAGCATGTCAGTCTTTTCAATCCCGGCTCTGCGAAGAGCCCTCACACTCGAGCAACTGTCCAAAATTGTTTGGCAGTCAATGGAGTTATTGACCATTTCAACTTTTTCCGGGTCATTGTCTATCAGCACGATTTCATGGTTTTCTTTCACGAGTTTCTCAGCGGTTCCGAGCCCTAAGGTCCCCGCGCCAGCAATCACAATGTGCATATCTTACCTCTTCAGTGTTGCAGCTGGATGTATTTCAACTGCCCAAGTCCGAATACTAATGAAGGCTATGTTCGATTGCAAGTTACAGATTCACTTGAGATTTGAAGTGGGTCTTCAAGTATCCCTCTGAGAACTCCAGAAATTTCCTGTTCACAATGAATGGGAGTGCTCTGGATTTGTGAGCAGGTCCACTGAGTTGAAATTACTCAAAGAGGAACAAAATCACCGTATATTTGGCATTTTTGTTTGACTCAAACTTGGCCTTGGTTGGTCTTGAGGGGAAGGGGGAGGTGGGTTTGGAAAACATGCAACATTTTCGTATTGGTGATCGTACTACTTGTGAATAGACGTCTTTTTTTATTGCAGTTTTTGCACAAGGAGCCCGAAATGACGCGCAGGATTATTCCATTTACAGCAGCACTGGCAGTTAGCGCAACCTTGATTACAAGCCCATTACATCAACTTCATGCGGATGAGCCTGGATTCGGTGATGATATCAGAACCAGCACTGCAGCGAGTGACGCACGAGTAACCGCAGTAACAGCTCAGGGATTTCAGTTCCGTGCGATTCGTGAAGCCTCCGAGTTTGAGGGAAGTGAGCGTCAGCAAAGAAGGGAAGCTGAGAGAGCCAATGAGGCGCTGTTTGACAGTTTCATTGATAACGAACAAAACGCTGGTCTTTATGTTCCTTTTCTGAAGCAGTTTGATAAAAGGTCACTTGAGATACTAAAAGAAGCTGTTTTTGATGACGGGGGATCCTTCTGGCAGGAAATGAGTCGCGTTGGGGCAAATGAAGAAGCTCTAAAAGATGCAAAAGACGAGCTTTGGAAAGATTACAAGAAAGAATTCGATGCTGACTTTAAAAGATTGAAGGATCTCGAAGAGCAGTATGCGAGCAGAGAAACAGCGGGTCAATCCGAAGAAGTTCGACAGGCAATGGAAGGACTTCGACGCGCCCTTGAAGCAGAGAGAGAAAGATTGCTTCGTAACTTTCGTTTGAAGCTGAATGCTATTGAGGATGAGCTGGATTGGAATATCTTTGGACGAAATTCTGATAACTATGGATTGTTGCTGGGTTGGTTTAAAGACAAGTTGCGTGCAATGCAGGCCCGACACAGCGGGGCGCGCTCAGTGCAGGTGTCCACGCCATCTGGAGAGACTGTTCAAAGAAACCTGTTTCAGGAGCTGGAGTCGCGAATCACCTATGTGGAGAGACTGGCTCAGGCAGCAGATAAATCAGAGCCTCAGAAGTGGGCGATTACTTATATTCTTTCCTGGTATTTCACCAAGGACAACATCGCAATAGCCATGAGTGAAGCAACTCCCGGAAGTGGAGACTCTGATACAGACGCCAGTGCAGGAGATACTGACGCTCATGCATCGACCGACACCGGTAGCGATACAGGAGCAGATGCAGGCACGGACACAGATACCGATACCGCTTCAGGCGAATGGACTCCCGAAACCGCAGCTATCATGAATGAACTTGGTGAGTTCTTACAAAGAAAGACTCACACCTTCCATCTTGACGAAGAAATAAAGTTTGAGAACAAGAGTATCAGCAGTGCCTTTGTGGGAGTGATCAAAACTCACTACACCAAGGTGAACATGCCCAGAGTGGAAGCTGACATTCTTGAAAAGTATGTTCCCGCAGCTCAAAGAATGCTGGAAGATGAAAAACTGGCCAATGATAACAGCGAGCAGGCTCAGGAGATCAAGACACTGATTCAGAGGTTTACTGAACTTGTTGAGCACATGAAGGCCCAGAAAACCCGTCAGGACGGTTACAACCAGGCATTGCAATCGACCATAGACAAGTACCAGCAAGGCAAGTCTGTTACAGATTTGAGTGAAGGGAAGAATCTCTTTGAATTCATGAAGGTCATGGTGCAGGGAGGCGGAACCAAGGAAGAAGGAATGACCTTCGGTTCTGGAATGAAAAACTTCACTCAGTCAACTCTGTATGTGGCAATGGCTACTATGGATGCAAACGATGTGTTCCGCGCACTATTTGAAAAGTATAAGGAATACCAGGAGTCCAACAGTGCTGAAAAGAGCGCGATTGTTGAATGGATTAAAGAATTCGATCAAAAGCGTCAAGGGACTGACAAGCCCAGGTATGGCAACGTAATGAGCAGTCTTGTGGGTTATGTAAAAGATACTGCGCCTGCCAAGTTTCCTGCTTTAAATCATACTTTCACCAGTAATGTGACCCCAATAGACTGTCTAAGTCTGCTTCAAACTGACTTCAATAGCTTAAAGATGGAAGGGGACTTTGTGCCTTCAAGTCTGGAGGTTTCGGTAGATCAACTGGAAGCCCTCGCCGAAAAGCAGGTTTTCTGTTTCGCAAACTATGAGTGGAGACTCAAGCAAAAGCAAAAAGAGGGTGGAGATCACATCATCTTTAATGACGGAACTGAAGAAGATTACAACTTTGACATCAAGGTGGACACAATTTATAGCTACCTTGGAGACCGTAATGCGACCGTGAAGGAGCCTGAGGCGACTGACTACAGTTTATTTGAAGGTCTGGAGAGGTTTGTTAAGTTTGCAGCCAACTTCCAAAGGGTCTTCATTGCTTACCTCAAGAAGGAATTCGAAGAGCGAGGTAAGCCGATCCAGGATATTTCTTCAACCCAGATGTCTGTCGCAAGTCGTGATCATGACAGTGTGACCTTCAGATTTCCTTCAGATGTTTTGTTTGCTACCGGCAAGCATGAAGTGAAAACAGAAGGTGGGGCGTTACTGAGTGACAGTTTGCCGATCTTATTGGAAGTTCTTGGAGAGAACAAAGAGCTCATTGATGCCTTGATGATTGAAGGGCATGCAGATTCCAGACCATTTAGAAGCTATACTTCAGAATTTTTGCCGGCCGAATTCACACCACGCATGGCTGAAAGTAATACAGGTAATGATGGATTGTCCTACGACAGAGCTCATCAGGTGTGGTCTTACTGGAATACGAACAGTGGTTCCAATACAAGTTTTATAGATTTTCAGAGAGGAACTGGCATTGAAGTCAGTCGCTCCGGAAAAGGCTCTTCTGTGCCAATCCTGGAAGACGGAAGCGAAAACATGGAACGGTCGAGACGAGTTGAATTCAAGTTCAGTCTGGATCTGGATGCAATCGCAGCCATTCGGCAGGATCCTGCCAAGCTCCGTGAGTGGGAAAGAAAGCTCAATGGAGACCTGAGTGATGAAGCGGCTGAGGACAACGCCGATGAATCCTCAGAAGAAGCGCCTCCCGTGGTAGAAGATGATGATAGTGATGCCTCTACAGATGTTGAAGTTGGTGATGAAACTTCTACAGAAGAAGAGGCTGGAGATAACACTTCTACCGAGGAAGAAGCCGGTGACAACACTTCAACAGATGAAGAAGCTCCTCCAGCTTCCGAAACTGATGATGATACACCTGCTGATGAGACAGGTGATGATACAGCGACTGAGGTTGAGCAAGAAGATGATACCTCAAGTGCTGCAAGCGGGGAGGACTTACCCAACCGAGTACCTGGATGGACTCGAGTAACACAGCAAAAAATGGACGAGTGGTATACGACCCTCGATAGCAATGGCTGGGTTGTTTCTCGAGGGGAAAATGACATCTATGAAGTAGATAGGAGATTCAGCTCCGGCCCTGACGGATCACGGCGTCAATTGACACTCAAGCCAGCAATCCACCATAGAATGAAGGCAACTTTGGATTGGGTGAAAGCTCACGATCTGGTTTACGGAACGGACTATACGGAGCAGTATGAAAACGCTGTTTCCAAGTACTCTGATGATGAGGGAAATCCACAGAGTGTCTGGATTCAAAGAAATTCCACGACCTTGTCATTCAATCATGACAGCAAGGATCAGGATTATGCTCTTGAGCCACTGCGAACTGATATGGGGACTGTGCGATCTGTGCTCAGTAGCATGCGCTCGGATCAGAATCGATCGGATGCTCAACCAGGTGCAGAGTGGAAGAGCAGAACTGCAGGTAGCTTGAGAAGCTTCACCGAGGCTGCTCGAGGTTTGAACTTTCCACAAAACGATGGAACAGTTCTCTACGACTACACTCAGGCTGGTGTCTTTAATCCTCAGCCGAAGGTGAAGTTGAAGCCTGAAGTGGTAAGAGTACTTGAAGATATCTCTTTAGTGCTCAAGCTCCACGAGTCCACAATGAGTCCTGAAAACTCAATCAAAGAAGAGTTTGAAGCTCTAAAGGCTGTACTGGTCAATGAAGACGGGACTGCCAAGGATCACTACGTTTCCAAGCCAAACCGGCCAAGTGGTGGTCATGCCAGAAGAACCTGGGATCAGAACTGGAGAAACATCGTGATCATTACACCAGAACAGCTTGCTGGGAAAGTGGACGAGGTTCGAGCATTGGTTGAGAGAATCGAGTTCCAGTAAAATTACTTTGGAAATCTTGCAATGAGACTGCCAGTACAAATTATTTCAATAATCTGTCTAGCAGTCTCTTTTCATTCGTTCAGTCTTGCACAAGAAGATCCACCCTCTGTTGTGGATATTCGTTCAGCACTGACTGACGGAATTGAAGAGGCCGAGTCGGAGACTCAGATTCGCCACGTTACATCGCCGGCAATCAGGGCTGCGGAGGGTGATTTTCAGTTCATGCCTTTACCTGATGACGATTCGGACGAGCTCGAGAATTTCGGGAAAGACTTCATGTCCTTTTTCAAGGACCCAAGAAATGCTGGTTTATTGCCTGATTTCCTCAAGAGATATCCCAGCAGTGACTTGTCTCTGCTATTGACTGGTGTTTTGGAGGACGAAGCCATCCTGGAAAAATTTGATGAGCTGGGTATGGGCGAGAGTGTTTTTCAGGCGACAAAAGTGAAGTTTCAAGAGGAGAATGTTCCCCTGAGACTGGATCGCTTGATGGGGTACAATCGATCAGTCTTTCGAGAGCCTGAAGTTGGAAAGTTTCTGTCTTTGGTAGATCTTGTCAGGGAAAAATTTACCACTCTTTCTCAAACTGATGGTCTGAGGAAAGCCGAGTTTCAAAATTTGGATGGAGAGACTGAGTCTCAAAGTCTTTTCGAGCAGTTGGATGATCGGATGATGTATCTGGAGACAGCCGGGGAAAAGCTCCAAACAAACAATGACACTTCTCGTTTCCCGGCACTCTATATATTCTCGGTTTTCCTGTCTAAGGACAGGGTGCTGGCTGCAATTCACGCGGGAAGTAATGGAGATCAAGGCGAGGAGTCCGAGAACTCAGGTGCAGATGCAGACGAGTTGAGTCAGGAGCAAAGGCAGGTGCTGATTGCCACCCTTCGCAGCCTGAACGAAAATGTAGAAATGGACTGGGATGGTCAAAAGAAAGAGGTTCGTCTGGCTTCAACCATGGTGAAAACAAACAGTTTTTTTGAAGCCAAGGTTCAGAAGCTTACAGAGGATGTGACTCAGATTTACGAGCCGTTTGTAGAGGAAAGGTTGAAGAGCTCCTCCTGGGTGCAGGGTTTGAGTGTAAATGACCCCGTTCGGCGTGAGTTTGAGACTTTTGAGGCGAATGCCGCCCTGGTGAAGAGTTACACTGAAGCACAATCGCGCACACTTCAGCAAATTGAGAGTTTTTCTCAAAGATATGATCTGGGTTTGCAGCCAACGACCTGGACTGATCCTGCAAAAGTTCAGGCAGCATATACAGAAATGATTCGCAAGGGTGTTCCCGCTTCCGAAATCAGAAGCTTGAAAGGGCATTTGAAGACCTTGACCCAGATTCGTATGAACCTGATTGATGCCTCTGACCGGGCAAATCTGGCTTTTCAGCAGATTTACCGTGAGTACAAAAGAGCCAATGACCTCGACCGAGGTTTTCAAGACAGGCTGACGCAATGGATTCGAAGTTATGATGAAAGTCACACAACCAGCTACAGCGCAATGCTCAACGGCTTGTACAATGGGTTGAAAGAGCGGGCCGACTTGTCAGTCGAACAATTGAATGTACCACTCCAGGGCGGAACTTCTCAGTGCCTGCAGATGTTTTATGGGACATTGCTAAGAGAGATTGAATTTTCTAACTCGGCCGAAGAAGACAAACCTTTCCGACTTGAGCAAATTGATTCGAAATATACGAAGAGAACCTACTGTTTTGCTCTCTATGAAAATCGAGTGCGAACTCAGTATGAGTCTCGTCAGCACCAAAAGCTCTTTGGAGACGGTCAGAGCAATTTAGGGTTCATTATTAGGGATTTGTTTCAATCGAGTTCTAACGTTGAGGCTCTCAGAGATGCGGCTAACAGTTCTGTCTCCTTGTATGAGGGGGTTCTCAGACCTATTGAAGTGGCCAAGAGTATCATAGATGTTGAGGGGCAGAAAGTTACAGAGTGGGCCCAGGACTCCATGATGTGGGCCCGAGACAACTCTGTTCCAATTCCACGGATTCCTGAGGGACCCAGAGAAGTGAAGACGCTGAACTACGGAGAAGGTGTACTTCACAATCTTAGTGTCATGGGGGTTGATAAGCGAGATGGTTGGAATTTGATTGATGTGGCTTACCCCGAAACGAAGGAAGATATGGATACCAGTCATCCTTTCTTTGGAGCAACGCTGGGACTGACTCTAGGGGATATTTGGCTGGTCCAGAGGGAAAGCAGTGAAAAAGGGAGTGGTGGAGCTCGTGAGCTCCTTAAGGAGTTGAAGCACTACCTGCAAGAAGCCGGAGCCATGAGTTATTTCATTCGCAGGAATTTGCACCACAAGGCAAACAAGATTCGTCGGGAGTTGACTGAAGCTGGAGCTTACCCGGACTTGCCAGGGCCATTTACAGAAGATCTTCAACAAAAATTTGACTGGTTGAAGAGATACGAAGAATCTGACCTGGGGCAAGCACGTCCAATTTTTCCCTTTCAGCTGAAAAACACCTGGCTGGGTATTTCTTACGCATTTCCGGGAGAAGAGCTGGAAACACGGCCTGTTTATTCTCAGGTGCAGGTGCCCGACTGGATTCACTGGGAAGGTGCCAAGCAGGCGCAGCCTATCGTTCCCAGGATGGATTACAACTTCAAGCATCCCGAGAAAGAAGCTGTCTCAGGTCCTGTATATCAGATTTATTTCCCCATCTTCAAACTGGAGGAGCAGGCTGGCAGGCCAAGACATTATGAAGTCTCTGCCAATCCATTCACTGAATCCGAGCTAAGGGAGCTATTTTCAAGTGAAATTGCGAAAATTACCTTGAGGTATCGATCCAAAACTAAATCTGTAACCTTCTCTGACGGAATCTATTTGAACGGGAAAGGTATTTTGGACGCTGTATCCACGGAGCCGAATTCGCCTGGTTTGAATCTGGAAAACGAATCGCAATAGATCTGGAGTGCAGGAAGATTTGCTCTCATGTATATTGTTGCCATGCCTAAACCGTGCAACAAAAACAAAGCCTACACAGTTGTTGAGATTCTAATTGTTATCTCTATTCTGGCAGCACTTCTTTCAGCAGTATTTCTTGTGAGTGTCTATAGAGCTCGGCAGCTCAAGGATAAAGTGAAACAATCTGAGGATATTCGGACACAGGGTCAACTTCAGTCCAATATGAGTCTCTCGGATCGCCTGCAGGGCTATCGCGACTGGATGGATCAAAAATCGCTGCAGGAGTACTCAAAAACTGTCACAGGGACTCCCCTCGGATTTCGAGTGGGCAATGGTATTCGATATGATGCTTCCGGTTCAGATCCTGAGGCTGCGGCGGTGATGGCTAAAAATCTTCTTCGCCAGGCACTGTTGAAGTCCAAGGAAGGGGATTTGAAAACAGCTTTGACTCTGTTGAAAGAAGCCAGCATCCTGGATCCTCTAAGTCCTTCTGTGTACACAGAGCTTGCAAAAGTTGCCCTGTTGATGGATCACACTGATTTTGCCTTGAAGCAAATTGGAAGTGTGATCGCCATGGAGCCTGAATACGCTGATGCTTATCTGGTGAAGGCAAGAATACTGATTAAAAAGGGAAGAATGGATCAGGCTCGCAAAGACCTGGATAAAGCGGCTGAACTCAAAAATACCAATGCGGAAATCTATCTGATTTGGTCCGAATTCTATCAAAAGGACGGCAATACAGTGAAAGCTCAGGAGTACGCCGACCTTTTCCAGTCCATGATGTAAGCTATGATGGTCTGGATTCTTGTTTTCTCACTCTTTCTGCTTTCTGCCTTGTTTTCCGGAAGCGAAGTTTCCATATTCTCGCTGAAAGAGCCATTCATTCATTCTTTGGAGAGGAAGAAGACTTTCATTCACAGAGCTTTGGTGGATCTGTTGAGAAACAAAAGCTCTTGTTTGATAGTGATTCTGGTTGGAAACCTGATTGTGAATATCTTTCTAAGCTCCTATGTTTCCAAGCTGGCCATGGATCAGTTTGGTGAAGCCGGTCTTGCTTATGCCGTAGCCTTTGTAACTGTGCTGCTGATCCTGTTTTCAGAAATCACTCCGAAAACCCTGGCCTTCAAATCTTCCCAGACTTTTGCCCTGGCTGCAGCTCCATTGCTTTATCTGATTAAGAGAACGGTCTATCCAGTAATTGAGTTACTGGATCGAACCAGTGAAGCAGTCTTGAATACCTTTTTAATGGAGAAGGAGGAAGAAGCTCACTTGAGTCCAAACGAATTGTCCACCATGGTTTCTCTTGGAGCTCGTCAGGGTGTCTTCTATGGCTGGGAAAAGAAACTTATTGAACAGATTTTTGAGTTTCAGGAAGTTTTTGCTGTAGAAAGAATGGTTCCCCGGCCTGATGTTCTTGCGGTTGAACTTAACCAATCGAGAGAATCTATAGAAGAGCAAGTGAAAGGAGTGCCACACAGCAAAATTCCTGTCTACGATCAAGATATCAATTATGTAGTCAGCTATTTCCAGGTGAAGGACTTTCTTCTGCATCCTGAAAAGTCGCTTCAGGAAATTATGAAGCCCGTTTATGTTATTCCCGAGATGAAGCCAATGGGAGATTTGCTTGAGGAGATGCAAAGATCCAATCTTAAGCTTGCTGTTCTGGTGGACGAATACGGAAATACCCAGGGAATTATCACCCTCGAAGATGTTCTCGAAACTATTTTTGGAGAGTGGAGAGATCCCGAAACTCTTTCGCCCCAATCCATCAGTAAAATCGAAAAGAAACGTTATCGCATTCAGGGGAATACTTCTTGTCGAGAAATCAACGCCTACTTTGATGAAGAGTTGTTTGATGAGGAAGAAGTGGATGGTAGCACCACGATCGCAGGTTTTATGATGGGAGAATTGAATCGTATGCCCCGTCTCTCGGATACCGTCGAACTTGAGGGAATGATTTTAAAAATCAAGCGACTGGAGAATCGTCGAATCCTGGATGTTGAACTGGAATTTGCGAAGGGGAGTCAATGAATCTGATTCTCTTTCTCGCGATTATGACCCTTGTTATGTCAGCGTTTTTCTCTGCTGCAGAGATTGTCCTGGTTACCGTGAACAGGATAAAACTTGAGCATCAAAAAGAAGAGGGGAGTCTGCGGGCAGCCCAAATTCTTAAAATGCTGGAAAGACCTGACTACCTGCTTTCAGGGATTCTTGTAGGTAATAATGTTGCGAATGTGAGTTGTGCGGCGCTAACTACACTTCTACTTGCCCGCGGTTTGAGTGAGATTGAAGGAATTGGGCAATACGTGCCCTTGCTAACTTCCCTGATTGTAACCCCTTTGGTGCTTTTCTTTTCCGAGATTGTTCCCAAGAACGTAGGGCGACGTTATGCCAACCAGTTGGTTTATCTAATCGATAGGCCCATTCGAATATTCACCTATACTTTGTACCCACTGCTTACTGTGATTCAGTGGATTACCAGTGGAATCAATCGACTGTTTCGGCTGGAGGAAGCTTCAGGTTCTGTTCAGGTGAGTCGTGAAGAGTTTGTACACTGGATGAGAAAGTCAGTCGACTCCGGGAAAGTGGACGAAGACACCGAGAAAATGATTCAATCCACCATTGAGTTTCGTGAGACGACGGCCAGAGAGATTATGACTCCTCTAACTGAAGTAAGGGCAATTTCAGCGATTAATTGTCGGGTAGATGACTTTCTCAATTACGCAAAAATGAATCACTTTTCCAAGTATCCCGTTTATCATGACCGCATTGATTCATTCATTGGCTATGTGAATGTGTATGATGTTCTAAGCTTTGGTGCAGCCATCGAATTTCCCATCACTGATTTTATTCAACCACTCGACTATGTTCCCAACACTCTGGCAGTAGACAAGCTGTTTTTCCGAATGCAAAAGAACAGGCAGAAGATCGTTGCTGTAGTGGATGAATACGGTGGTTGTGATGGCATCGTTACGATTGAAGATGTAATGGAAGAGCTGGTCGGTGATATTGCTCAGGAACACGAAGAGTTTCAACCCATGGTAGTGAAGCTCGATGAAAATGAATACGAAGTGGATGCGAGTATTGATATTGATGATCTTGATGACGAGTTAGGGTTGGATTTAAAGAAGGGGTCCTATGAAACTCTTGCAGGCTATCTGATTACAGCTTTTGAACGAATCCCCCAGGAAGGGGACAGCTTTGTAATTGATGAGCTCTATTTTGAGGTTTTAGAGATGGACCGACTGGCGATCACAAAAGTAAAACTTGTTCTCCCTGAAGAAGCTAATGAATCCTTGAGCGAACTTGACTTAATGTAAGCTCGCATAAAGAGAGCAATGTACTTCTGCCTACTGAATCAGGAAACTCGCTCAAGATATTTTTACAGTCTTGTATGTAGTTATTCGCCAGATTAAAGCAGGACTCAAGGACTCCCATTTCTCTCAAATAAGCTTCCAATCCCATGTTCAATGATCCAAAGTCTCTGGAATTTAAACATAAAGAAAGTGTGCTTTTTCCAGTTTCCCTTTCAAGCTTCAATGCCCTGAGAACAGGAAGGGTTTTAGTTCCGTTCAACAAGTCCAGTTGAGTTGTTTTTTGCGCCTCTTCTTCTTTCTGCAGCAAGTCGATGAGATCGTCAACAACCTGGAAAGCTGCACCGAATGAGGTCCCTAAATGTTTCATCTGTTCAGTAAGCTTTTGATCTGATGCGCCGGCCTTGAGGTAGCTAACAAATCCCCCGGCCCAGCGAAACATGCTGGAGGTTTTCAGGTCTATCATTTGAAGGTAAACCTCTTCAGGATACTCTTGATTCTGGTTGCTTTCGTTCTCAAGAAACTGGCCTTCAGTTAGCTCACTTGTAAGCAAAGTCATTGCATGGATCAGTTCAAAATTTCTGGTTCTGGTCATCAACTCAAATGACTTGGCCAGCAACCAATCTCCCAATAAAGTTGCTTCTCCAATGCCCCATTTTTTGTTAACAGTGGCTTGTCCTCTTCTAATCTCGCCGTTGTCTATTATGTCATCATGCACGAGTGAGGCTGTATGCAAAATTTCCAACCCTGCAGCGACATTCAAAACGTTCTCACTCTTTGAGTCCAGCCCAAGGGTTTGTGCTAGGCTGAAGGTGAAGAGAGGTCGCAGCATTTTTCCTCTTACTTTAAAGGTATGGCTAAGAAGTTCCTTCAGTAATGGAGAAGTGCTTGCTTGGCATTCCTTGTCGATAAGGGCATTCAAGGATGCGAAGGACTCGCCAAATGTTTCTGTAACTGCTTTGTATGAGACGCTCATGGGCGCAAAGAATAGCAATCTTTCCATTCTTTTCAAACCCTCATGAAGAGAATTCAAGAAACTTTCAGGATTTCTGAACAGGAATTCGAGGGAGTGCTTTGGGATCTTCAAGAAGCAAGTAGGCCCCATCATAGGCAAAGTTCTTCTTACCACCTAAATAATCAAGGACCTTACCTTCAGAATTGACGATGGCAAATCGAATAGATTTTAATTTCATAGCTCCGAGCTTGAGACTCAAGCGCAATTGCTCACGATTCCTGTAAACTCGTTGAACTCTGGTTTGCAATGGCTTTTTGATTTCAACATGATTTCTATCGACGGGTTCGATAGTCCAAAACTCTTTGCCAACTTCAAGGTAGATTAGAAAGCCCGGATCCCAAATTTCCTGATTATTATCTTGTTTGACCTGTTGCTCGTAATAATTGTTCAGGTAGCGTTTCCAGGAGAACTCCTGGTAATCCTGTATCATTCTTTCAGGGTTAGCCCGCATCCGCTGATAGTAGTCTATTTTACGATTATTATAGTCCTTGAGGGCTTCCTCATAGGTGGTCGGGCGATCAGATAAGCTGTGCATGATATTCAGGATGGCTGAGTCGGCTGCATTGAGACGAGCATAGCGGTTTCCAGCCCCAACCATGCCAGAATTGGTTAAATTGGATGCTGCAATCTGCAAGTCTATAGGATCCAGTTCAGGTTCTCTGATTTCAAACGCATCGGTAGCCTCAATCTCAATAAAGAGCTCTTCCTCACTTTTTTTTAACACCAGTGATCGTATGCTTGAATAACTACTCTTGTAGGGAGGCGAGACGGTTCTTTCCAAAATGACACTGGCTGTGCTCTCAGCCTCTGCTGAAGCGAAAACAGGGCTAATTGAGGATGCACTAAAATAGAGTAATAAAGCCAGTCGAAACATGATCCTATTCTAGAGCTTTTCCAGGTATTAGAAAAATTATTTTTTCAATGACCATTGACACATTAGAGGCTCACCTTAAAATTTTTTGGCAAATCTTGTATCTAAAGATATCGGAATCGGCAAAAGGCAAACATTACAAGGAGAAAACAGAATGACCCTCAAGAAACTGACTGGATTGGCAATAGCATCACTGGTATTCGTTCAAGCAAGCTTTGCAAATCCAATGCTGGAAAGTGTGACTTCAATTAATGAGTCTGCGTGGAAAGTTCGACAACTTTCAAATGAGATGAGTACACAATCTCAAGATCGCCAGTCTTATGAAGCGGCTCACACACAGCTGCAGGCAGAATCGAAGAAGTTCGCTACTGAACTAGTGGAGAATAACCAGTGGAAAGAGTTTTCTGAGCTTTACAAAACTCTGGATTCAATGGAAAAGCAAAATCTGGAAATGGTAGTTGAGAACATTCTCGCTCAAGTTTTCCAGAATCAGGAAACTCTAAACGTAGAACTTTCAGCTCAAGAGTATTTCCCCGGATATGGTTATGCCAAGCCTGGATATACTTACAGAAAGGGCGAGGAAGTTGGGCGTGAATTTCTGTATGCATATTGGAAAGATCAGGAAATCGAAGAAAGTACCAGTATGGAAAAAGAACTCATGATTGAGGTAAAGCTTCTTGCAAAATTCAAGGCAGCGATTCCTGAATTGATTGAGGGCGTAAAGCTTGATATCGAGATTGATGGCCAGATTCATGAAGTGGTCAAGATCAAAGTTAAGAAAGAAATGAAGATCAAGACGAAGCAAAAGTTGAAGTTTGGTGTCGAGAAGGCTTGGCACAAGCTGTATGAAGCGAAGAAGAAGTGGTGGGGAGATTTGGAGTGGAAGGAAGTTGGCAAGACTTACCAGCACGACACTGTTCCTACCGGTGAAGCAGTTGTAACTGACGCTGAAATCTAGTCCAATTGCGCAGACCGGCAAAATCGCGCGGTCTGAGCTCCCAGGGCTTTGAAAAAACGGCCTTTCCCGATCCCCGAATTGGCGCTACCAGTACGGGTCTCGTGAAAGGCCGTTTTTCTTTGCCCTGAAAACTCGGTCCTTTGCGATTTTGCCGGCCTGCGCAATTCTTATGCGCTTTGGTTTTAGGGAGGGGAAGGTTAGGGGTTGTTCAAGATCCGGGATCTTGCAATCGCTCGCTGCAATGGATTGCGCTGGTTGCAGGTTCAAGGCGGGTGGGACTTCGTGTAGTGCTAAGGGGAGTTCTTCTTACAAATGCTGCTTCGCGATTTGCGCTAGTCGAATTGCTTTTTGGTCTGGGACTGAGTATTGAGATGAAGGTGGAGTTTCTTGCAAGCGCCTGCTTCGCTGGATTGCGCTGGATGCTGGACTTTTTTTAATGATTCTATTCAGGTTAGAGAAGTGGGGTAGTCTTCATGCAAATGCCGACTACTCTCTTTGCTGAGTGACTAAACGGGTGAGGTTCTCAGGGGTTATTGACTGTGAATGAGGCAGCTTTTTGCCGGTCCAGGGTGTTCAGAAAGGATATGCTGGAGTGGATTGCCCAGTAGACGAGCATCAGGGTAAGTAATGCTACGAACCTGCGCTTTGGTTGGATATCGAAGTTCATTCCATATATTGTAGCAATTTCCCAGCTTGAAGGTGGAGCTGACAATGAACTCTGTTTTTGGTGATGGGAAGGGATTGGCTAACACAAATCAATTCATGAGACAGTTTCCTTGAAAAAAGGTATTCTATTTTTAGATGAGCAGGTGGTGTTGAAGATGCGTCTGATATTTTTGTTTCTGTTGTTAAGTCCGGCTGTATTTTCCCATGGGGTAGGGCATGGCTCTCACGAAGGTTTTGTTTCAGGATTCAGGCATCCCTTTTTTGGTGTGGACCATGTGATCGCCATGGTAGCCGTTGGAATATGGGGTTCCTTCCTCGGGAAGCGTGAACAGTGGTTGCTCCCTGTAGTCTTCCCTCTGGTTATGGCAACTGGGGCAGCTTTGGGTATTTTGAAAATTGGGCTTCCTGCAGTAGAGTTGGGGATTGCTCTCTCTGGAGTTGTGCTTGGTTTACTGATTCTGTTTGCGGCCAAGCCGCCAGTAGTATTGAGTGCTGCGATCGTAGCTTTTTTTGCGATATTTCATGGATATGCCCATGGCGTGGAATTGCATGCCAAGGATGAATTCATGGAGTACTGTGCCGGGTTTGTTGTGGCTACAGGATTTTTGCATTTGGGTGGCATTGGAATCGGAATGCTCAATGAGTGGAAATATGGGCTCTATGTAATCAGGACTTGTGGTTTTGTTATCGCACTGCTAGGCGGTTGGTACGTAATTGAACTGATTTGATGTCCAGATTCTCAATCCTTCTTTTTTTATCACTCCACTCGGTTTCCAGGTCTCACGGGAATCTGGAGGGAATGAGTGCTTTTTATGATGGGATGCTGCATCCAGTAACTCAGCCAGTTGCTTTGATCGCAATTGTAGCTACCGCTTTCTTCGCTGGATTACGTAAAAAGCAGATGCGTCTTTTTGAAGTTTGCCTGGTATCTATGATTCCTCTAACCCTGATTCTGGTAAAGCTCGAACTGGTTCCAGAGCTTCTCAAGATGTTGCTTTTATCAGGAACAGTGCTTTCTTCTGTTGGTTTGTGTTTGAAACGTTGTCTTCCAGAATCAATGATGTACATGTTGCTATCCTGTGTTTTGTCCCTACTGGGTATGTATTGCAACCTTGATGAAGGAAGTGTCGTTCTCAATTTTTCTACGCACTTCGGAATTATGCTCACTACGATTACTGTTCTTTCCTATGGATCCATTATTTCAAGAAAGTTAGTCGAAAAAGGCTGGACTTTGGCGCTACAGATTATAGGTTCCTGGATGCTGGTAATTAGCCTGCTCACCATACTTTCAGCAAGTCTTAGAGGTGCAAACTAAAAATATTTTTCGGATTTTGGAATAAACATTCCATAAAACTGTTGACGGAATTGGAAAGCTGCTCAAGCTTGCTGACATCATCTGGTTGTCAGATGTTAAATCAAAGACTGTCACAACATAACGAAAAGGAAGAACAATGAAACCGGCAATTTTCATTCTCTCAATTTTGATTAGCTTAACAATCAGCAATGCACAAGACTCCGCACAAAAGCTCCAAGCTCAGCAAATGAGTCATACCGTAAAAGAACTCCAGGCAAAAATAGCCAAGCTGGACAAGCTGATTCAAAAATTATAGTTTCAGGTACTGAATCAGGAGGTGGGAGCTGTTCCTGGTGAAGCATTGTCAGTAGAGATCGCAGCCAGCTGGAGACGAAGAGCAGGCAAATACCTCTCGAAGAAAGGAATCTCTCACAGAGGTGTAACTCAATGTGGTTCACCTGCATCTGATCACATAGGCTGCAACGCAGTGCTTTTTTTGGAAGATGAGGGTGAAGACGGCGATTGGGCTGAACTTCCCTGTAGATTCAATCACAAGAAGGGTAAGATTTTTAGTCACATGTGCTGGTACTAGTAGAACCGTTTCTCAATTCTGAGTAGCAAGCTCAGCTTCTTTACAGCTTAAGAGTTTGAGATCAGGATAGCTGCCAGGGGTTGTACCTCAGTTCAATAATTTCAAGAGGCCGCCTTTCGGGGCGGTTTTCTTTTTGACTCCAAAGACGTAGAACTAATCATTTATTTAGCGAAGTGCCAGAGAATTGCTGAAAAAATCATGATTATTTTTGTGTTCTGCATCCAGCTCTGGGATTGGTTTCGCGTGTACTTTAGAAACTTTTTCAAAAAAAGATTAAAATTGAG
>Ga0181582_10000043_pt1 | contig 68408 bp, 52 predicted proteins | sample 071ome_32_FD_132438 | JGI IMG/M metagenome (GOLD analysis project Ga0181582, IMG submission 132438) | Coastal salt marsh microbial communities from the Groves Creek Marsh, Skidaway Island, Georgia - 071405AT metaG (megahit assembly) | ecosystem: Environmental > Aquatic > Marine > Intertidal...
TGGTTTTTAAGTCTTTTTTAGCTGACCAGCAAATCATTGAGCCTGTGAAAAACCCCGGACCAGTCTCCGGCTTTCTCTTGTCTCAGGATTTTCATGGAGGGATACCAGATACTGCTTTCACCCTCCATTGCCCATCTCCAGTCAGGAATCCTTGGGAGAAGTAGAATGGTTGGAAGACCCAGACTGGCTGATAAATGGGCAGTCGAGGTATCTACACTGATCACACAATCCAGACTTAAAAGCTTCTTTGCACTCTCAAGGAAGGTGGGACAATCTTTAAGTAATAGTTGCTCATCCTTGAATAATGGAGAAGGCTCCATTTGTAATGAGTGAAGCTCTATTGGATTTTCACAAAGAATTTCCAAAAGCTTTCTCAGATTCTGATCCCGGATCGATCGATTGCGATCATTTCGGTGTTGTGGGTTGCCTTGATAGCAAAGTCCAACGCGAGGAGTAGGCTTCTCACCTTGATTTTTCTGGAGTAGCGCGGTGGAGGATTCAGGGAGATTAAAATCCAGAGACTCCGGGATGTCATCGAGGTTCAAGAGATAGGGCAAACTCTCTACAGAAGAATATCTGATTTGAGGGGGAAGTGACTCCAGTTCAGGCATTTTCTCTAGAAAAACGAAGTCCTTCAGCTGTTCAGAGCATTTGAATAAATCTCTCAAAGATGGATGCACATACAGTTTCAACTCACCTTTGTAAGAGCTTAAGTAGCGTAGATATCTGGAGAATTGAATCTGGTCGCCAAATCCTTGTTCACCATAAATTATCAAAGTTTTAAAATCACTACTTCCGTCCCAGCTGGGAGGGTGGCGAAGTCTTTGCGGTAGATGAATCTTTGGATTTTCATAGCGGGATTCAAGATGTTTAAAGCAGCCTTTCCAATCACCGTTCAAGCCATGCAGATGAGCGAGAAGGAAAGAAGCTTGTGGGCTATTGTTTACCTTCAGGGCGAGTGTGGCTGACTCAAAGGCAACTTGTAGATCTTCTCTCGAAAGTGATCGGTAGGCTTTGAGTAGATGATAAGTATCCTGTTTGTCTAAAAGTCCGCTGAATTCTTCCTTGCTTTCAAGCTCCTCAAGCAGATAGTCAAAGTCATCGAAGCGCTCAAACTCCAGGAGAGCTCCCAGATGATTGAGTTCCAGGTTCAGGTAGTCGAAGCGGCAGAGTTGCCTGGCTCTGTGGAAAGCGTGGATGCATTCTTCTTCCTGCCTGAGCTCTTGAAGCAGGACTGCTCTTTGGTGCCACAGATCCATTGATTCAGGCCAGTTCTCAATTCCCCAAAGGCACTCTTCCAAAGCTTTGAAAAAGTTCTGTCTGTCTTTGAGGAACTGAACTCGCAGGACTGCGCTTTTCTCGAGGGTGCAATCAGTTCTGGGGAGTATATTGTCAAGTTCGTGATCTTTAGTGAAGGCTAGTTTCAAATGTAATTCTAACTCAGAAAGTTCTGAGGGGAAGGAGTTTTTGTGATCGGCGAACTTTTCCAGAGAATCGCTGAGTTTTTTCCAGTCTTTCTTTTGAGAGTAAGCATAACAACGATTGATCTCGATAGCAGGGTTGGATGAATAACTCCAACTCTCCAATTGACTCAAATCACCAGTCTTCAAATAAAGATTCGATAGCAAGGTCAGAGCCTGTGAGTAGTCGGGTTTATGCTTTACAAGTTTTTCGATCCACTCCAGGGCTTGAAGATAAGTGCCTTGTTGAAAAAGACAAAAACAGTAGTGGTAGAGATCCTTTGGATTGCTTAAGTCTGGTTGTCCGATTCTTTGCAGACTATCTTGAGCAAGGGAGAAGTCCCCGAGTTGCATCATTAAAATAGCATAGTAGCTGTTTAGCAGTGGATGATCATCATGAAGAGAAAGCAGACTCTCATACTCGGCCTTGGCCTGCTCAAATTGAGAGCTCTGATGGAGTTGTATTGTTTGCTTTAATCTCTCTTCGAAATTCATGAAGTACTATTGTAAAGTCTCAAAATCACAGGGAATCCTGCCAGAGTCGGTCAAACACTGCTGGTTGGTTTTATTCTCCCATGCCATTAGAATAGCGTCCTTTTGGAAGTGTTGCCAAATTCTTAATCAAATTTTGGGAGAAGCAAATGAAGGATGAGTTTGTTGAGTATGTCAAAGGACTTCAAGATCAGATTACAGCGAGAATGCATGAAATCGACTCTGACTTGAAGATGACAGAAGATCTTTGGGATCGACAGGATGCTCTGGGAAAACCCGGTGGTGGTGGAAGAACTCGTCACTTTCAGGGAAGCGTCTTTGAGTCGGCCGGGGTGAACTTTTCTTGTGTCCACGGCACTATGGAGAAGGAGTTTGCCAAAGTGATGAAGGGTGATGGCAATGAGTTCTGGGCAAGTGGTATTTCCCTGATACTTCATCCGCTAAATCCCAGAGTTCCCACAGTCCATGCCAACTTCCGCATGATTCAAATGGGAGAAAAACAGTGGTTTGGCGGGGGTTCGGATCTGACACCCTACTACCCCCATGAAGAGGATTTTATCCATTTTCACAAAACCCAGTTGGATGTTTGCCAACCCTTTGAATGTTATGAAGCCATGAAGAAGAGATGTGATGAGTATTTTGTGAATCACCATAGAGACGGTGAAATGCGAGGTATCGGTGGAATCTTTTTCGATCACTTGAATTCCGGCAATCTAAAGCAGGACTTTGATCAGGTGGTGGCTTTGTCCAAGGGGTTCATTCCGTCTTATTTTCCTATTGTCGAGAGACGAATGAATGAGGAGTTCACTCAAGAAGATGAAGATTTCATGTTGCATCGGAGGGGGCGTTACGTTGAGTTCAATCTGGTCCATGACCGTGGCACCTTGTTTGGGTTGAAGACCAAGGGAAGAATCGACAGTATTCTCATCTCTCTACCTCCACGGGTTAAGTTCTCTTACTGCTACCAACCACCAAAAGGAAGCGCTCACGAGGAGATGATGCAGTACTATCAGCCTCGAGACTATTGTTTTGGTAGTTGAGCCATAAAAAGTGCGGACTTCTGTACCGGAATTAACTGGAGCGCTTGAATGCTGGTAAGTAGCCTTGTCCATTGTCAGTACTGACCCAATAACTTCAATTCTCAAGCGGTATCTAAACCCTGGAGAGGAACCTCGCAGATTTTGAAATCTTCCAAAATTGCGGAAAGAACAGAGTCTTGCACCGATGTTGAGCCTTCGACGGCCTGGCAGACGATTCACCAGAATCAAGAAATTAAAGGCTGCAACCATCCAACCGGCGAAGAGTTTGTCTTCATAAGCAATAAGATTATAGGCCTCCATCAGAGTTATTGAATTGAACACCTTAAGAAACAAGCTGAAACTCAGAAGAATGGATCCCTGGTACCAAAGCCAGCGACCAACAAATCCGACAAAAGAAGGCTTGCGCCTCAGATAAGGCTCGTAGATAAAAATCTCGAAACTCAAACAGAGGGGACCGATGAATGCGCCAATGAAGAAGGCCTGGAAAAGATCATCAATGCGCCAGCCGTAAACTTTCCCCATGTGTAGAACGCCGATCAACCCTGCAAGGCCGGCAGCAATTGCCATTCCCCGGATGTGTTAGCGAATCTGACTGCGGCCTCGATGAAGTAAGTTCATGGCATTTCTATCGGGATTTTTAAGTGCATAGTAGAGTTTCTGGTACAGATTGACTCTTGCATCGATGGTTTCCCCGTCAAAGAGGACTGTCATTCAACGGCATGTGCGAGAATTCATAAATTTGAGCTACATCCAGTGCTGGAAAAACCGGTCAGTAGATTCAATTGCATGGCGGTGAGTTTCGGGATTTTCTTGGCAGAAACAGACCTTGCATATTATGCTGAAAACTCACCAGTTTGACTGCGGGAGTGGCATAGTGTTGGATTTGGATGCTAAAAGGCGTGAGCTGTACAAAAAACCACGTTGGGAGTTTTGGGGACGTCTGGGAACTTTTTTGGCTCGCTGGATACTTGCCCTGCGATACCGCATCAAGGTAAAAGGGCTTGAAAACATCAAATGGGACAAGGGTGTACTGTTTCTCCCTAACCATCCCTCTCACTTTGATTCCCTGATGGTGATCTCCTATCTCTGGCCTAAATTCCAACCAAGACCTATGGCCATCGATTACTGTTACTGGATGCCTGTCTGGTCTGTAGTCATGAAGTATGTTCGGGCCATACCCGTTCCCAATTTCGATGAGGGGTTTTCCCCGATAAAACTCAGGCGGATGGAGAGTTTGCTTAAAGAAGCTGGTCAAAATCTTGAGGACGGAGCCAATCTGGTCATATATCCGGCGGGTTCCTTGATGAGATCCAATGACTGCACCCTGGGCGGAGCCTCCGGGGTTCATCAAATTCTCAATGAACATCCTGATACGAACGTTGTTTTGGTAAGAACCCGTGGTTTGTGGGGCTCCATTGCCGGGACAGCCTACACTCCCGGTGTTTCTCCACCTCCTGAACCGCTTCTCAAGCGATGCTTCAAGTTACTCCTGCAGAACCTGATCTTTTTTATGCCACGAAGAGAAGTTGAAATCTATTTTGAACCTGTAGGAACCAGTCTCCCTTTCAAGAAAGACAAATTGACTTTCAATCGTTATCTCGATGACTGGTACTGGAAGCAGCCCGAAATAGAGCCCCTGACTCAAGTGAGTCTAAAGTTTTACAAGCATGAAGTTCTTGAGCTTGTAGAGCATAAAGTGCGTGAAATCAGCATCGAGGATATTGACGAGAAGATTCAGTTTGCAGTGCGCAAGGAGATCGCCCAGATGGCCTCTATGGATGTGGAAAAGGTGGACCCTCAAAGCAAATTGTCTGCAGATTTGGGTCTCGATTCCCTTGATCGAAGTGAGCTTTTGATCTGGCTTCAAAACGAATACAACGTGGAAGATGTGGCTATAACAGAACTGGTTACGGTTGGCCATGTGATGGAGGTGGCTGCTGCAGGTTTTGGAAAAGAAGCCAAACAGGTCAATTTGGAGCCGCCCGACAAGTGGAAAGATCTCAAGGGAAGACCCGACCCGACAGCTCCTCAGGGGCGCACCATTCAAGAGTCCTTTTTGATTCAGTGTGATCGCATGGCTGGAAGCATTTGTATGGCTGATGAAGCCAGCGGGATCATGAACTGGACCAAGTACAAGATGGGAGTGCTGCTGGTTAGTTCCGTTCTTCGTGAAATGCCTGAAGAAAGAATTGGAATCATGATGCCTGCCAGTGTGGGGGCCGCAGTGATGGTTCATGCGGTTTTGCTGGCCGGTAAAACTCCGGTGATGATCAATTGGACACTTGGTCCCCGAAATCTGGAGCATGTAGAAGAATTGACGGGACTACGGACTGTCTTGACCTCCTTTCGATTTGTGGAGCGTCTAGGAAACATTGAGTTGGGGAAACTGGAATCAAAACTTCTTTTCATCGAGGATTTGCGTCAGGAAGAGTTTACTCTCGAGAGAAAACTCAGAGCATTTTTTGATTCTCGCAAGTCCGCTCCAAGATTGCTCAAAGAATTGCAGTTGGAGGATATCGATCCGGACTCGGAATCGGTGATTCTCTTTACCTCTGGTAGTGAGTCAGTTCCCAAAGGAGTTCCTCTTTCTCACAAGAATCTGCTCACCAACCTCACAGATGTGATTACCAAGTTCAAGTATCTCAAACACGATGTGATTTTAGGATTCCTGCCACCATTTCACAGTTTTGGTTATGTGATCACCACAATACTTCCAACAATCTGTGGTGTAAAAACGGCTTATTATCCCAATCCAACGGATGCTCGCAAGTTGGCCCATTTGATTCAGTACTGGGGAGCCACTCTTCTTTACGGAACTCCCTCCTTTATCAATAGCATTTTAAAGGCTGGAGAGCCTGAGCAGCTTCAAACCATCGAGTTTATCAAGGTTGGTGCAGAGAAAGCACCGGACGAGTTGTTCGAGAAACTTCAGAGAGACGTTCCCAAGGCTCAAATGGTGGAAGGCTACGGGATCACTGAATGTAGTCCGATTCTGAGCTGTAATGAGCCAAACAAACCGAGAAACGGTGTGGGACCAAAGTTTCCTTCTGTGGAACTTGCCATCGTGAATCCGGAAACTTACGAGCCAATGGATCCAAGTAGTACGGGAATGATTATTGCCACCGGAGACAGTATCTTCAACGGTTATCTGGGGAATCCACGGGCGGATGTCTTTCTCGAGAGAGATGGCAAAAAGTGGTATATCACCGGTGATTTGGGTTACATCAACGAGTCTGGTTGTGTAGTTCTGGCAGGGCGCAAGAAGCGTTTTGTAAAAGTAGCAGGTGAGATGGTCAGTCTGCCAGCACTGGAAACGGTCCTGGTAGATCATTATCCAGCAACTGAAGAAGGCCCGACTTTGGCTGTGGAAGCATTGGAGCGAGAAGGGGATCGACCCGTCATGTGTGTGTTTACTACAGTGGAGCTCACTCTTGAAAAGGCCAACGAACTACTGCTTGGAGCAGGTTTCAGTAATGTTAGCCGCCTGAACAGAGTGGAGCAAATCGAAGCAATCCCTGTACTGGGAACCGGCAAAACCGATTACCGCAGCCTGAAAGCACTGTTGGAAGAGAAGGTGGCTTGAGGTTTCCATCATAGGACTTGAGAGCATCTGAAGAGTTTCTGTATTGTTTAACTGTAAGATGCCTCCGTCTTTCACACAAATTGCTAACTGGCTGTCTCGCTCGTCGCCAGACATAATAACCCGTTGAAACAGTAATACTCGCTTCGCTCCTACTCCGTTTAACTACAGTATTATGTCTTTTACAAATATGGCCACTATCAACCAAGGATTTGAGTGTACTTTTAATAGTGTTTCTATTCGCTCCTGTAATCTCCTGTATATCGCGGTTTGTGATTCTGCCTCTCTCTTTTAACACACCAAGAATTTGTTGCGCTAGCTCAGGGAGACTATCAAGAAGGTGCTCTCTCTCAAGTTTCTTAAGTAAATGATTTTTTGGTCTTGCATGCACTTTAAGAAAAATATAAGCCAATGATTGAGTCCGCTGCAGTCCGTCTTCAATGTGGTTTGAGCCTTTCTCAGATTTAAATAATATAAGTCTTTGTTAAGCTCAATAATGCGCTCAAGAGAGCTATAAATTACATATTCATAACCACATTGGATCAAGAGTAAACTGGTAAGAATTCTTGAGAGTCTCCCATTGCCATCTTGAAACGGATGAATAGCCAAGAAATGAACAATGAAAGTGCCAATGATGAGAAGTGGATGAATTTCTCCTTTCTCAAATTCTGCATTTGTCCACTCTAGCAGCTCTTGCATCTTGTAGGGTGTTTCCAGTGGGGTCGTAGTTTCAAAAATAATACCAATCTGGTTCCCTTTGGAATCAAAGGCTGCGACGCTATTTTCAAGCTTTTTATACTCACCTCTATGGCGGTCATCTTTGCTACTAAAGGATAGTAGTGTTGAGTGAAGTTGCTTAATGTGATTCTCATTGAGGTGAATGGCAATGTGTGAGTTAAAGATTACTTCCATGCCTTTGGCATAGCCAGCTACTTCTTGCTCATCGCGACTCCGAAACGAAGTCGTTTTAAGATTTGTGATAAGGCTTTGAACCTCCGTATCGGTCAGTTTAGACCCCTCAATTCTCGTTGAGGATGCAATTGATTCTATTGTCGCAACTTTCTTTAGCAAAGCAAGGCGGTCAGGAGACAGTCTGGAAAAGTCTTGCTAACTACCTTTGAAGGTATCTATCTGAGAAACTAGATTCACTATTTCATTATTAGGAACGACTGGAATTTTTAGCAAAACACATCTCCTACACCCATCTAGAAACCCAATTAGACCCAATTATTCCAGTAAATTTTGTGAATCCTTCTTTGTTCTCTCACTCCTCCCAGGGGGGATGGCTTCCCAAGCTGTGTTTGGCTTGTAAGCCTAGCCAGCAACCCTACAGTGATATAGCGGGATCAGCAAGGATTTGTGAAGCACAGCCTGTGCAAATGCTTCACCTTCTTCATTGCATAATTCAATCTCAAAATGCTCGTCTGGATGAACCTCGACAATGACACCGACCTGACCTCTCACAAGGTGTTTTTCTGGCAGATCTTCCAAGATTGCAACTGTATCCAGTAGTTTCATTGTTGATCTTTCGCGAATTACCTTTTTTTAATTGGCTCAAATCCCGTCTAACATTCTACACTAAGTCCAGCCTCTCTTTGGATTCAAGGTTTAAGAATGGTAGGCAATTCAGCGACAGTTTATGAAATGTAATTTGATCACCACCACCAGCTCAAACAAACTCACTTACAATCAAAAGTGTTAAATCAAACCCGTAATCATACCCATCGCGCTAAACAGTATGAAACCCTCAAAACCCCATCAAAACAGAAGCTCCAGTACATCTGATAGTACGATTCAGCTTGAATCATACCTCAAGTTCAAACCTGCGAATTGCACAGAACAGCTGTTTCACCGAGGGATTACTCTTTAGCCAATCAACCAGCAATCAAACTAAAGCGACTCCCCACAAACCGTCTGCATTTTCTGGATTCCTTCCATACTCTTGGGGACTCCACCACGAAAATGCAGATCCAGGAAGTAGTCGAGGACTCTGGATTTCATTCCGTTCTCGCCCTGATCTTTTGCCTCTTTCGCCACACAAAGGGCGAGGTAGATTTTGCTCATTTCATCAAGGACGTCACGAATCAACAGGGTTTGCACTGCCTGCTCAGCTGACTTGAGTTCAGCCACAGTAGTCTTCCAGCTCTCAAGGGCTTGCTTGATAAGATCGTTATGGGATAATTCTCCAAGTTCCCCAAGGAATCGCTCGCAGTCCGTCACAAAGATTTCATCCTGACTGTAGCGCAAGATGTCTCTAAGTACCTGCATTCGCAGTGTGTTGTGAGTTCCTTCCCAGTTTTCACAGACGATGCTGTCTCGAAACATTCGAGGAAGGCTTGAGAAGCTTTCGATAGCACCATTTCCAGCCAGGACATCTATACTGTGGTGAATATGCTCCACGGACCAGTAGGCACTGATGTACTTGTTCAGATTGGCCAGCAATCGAAGCAGGAGTTTCTCTTCCTGACTGATTTCCTTACCACTCACCATCTTTTCATCGTGCTGGTCCTGAAGGGCGGTTAAATGCATCCCGCCCGAAAGAAGAGCGCAGTTTTCCACATGGATTTGGGCCAGGTTTTCCATCACCAGAGGATAATTCGCGATGGGCATTCCAAAAGCCTTTCGATTCTTGGCGTAAAGGGCGGCGATTTGATAGGAGCGTCGTCCCATTCCTGTAACCGAGAAAGTATTGTAGATTCGACTCAGGTGGAGGACATTCTCCATAACCATCTTGAATCCACCTTCAAGAGGACCCATATGAATTGCAAAGGAGCCTCGAAAATCAATCTCACCCGAAGCCATGGTTCTTGTTCCCAGTTTTTCCTTGAGTCTTCGAATCGTGAAATGATTGATTTCCCCATCTTCCTTGTGACGCTTCACCAGAAATAAACCAAGTCCTCTGGTTCCTTTTTGCTCCTGATCATAACGAGCCGTCATTAAAATCAACTCGGCGTGAACATTGGAGCAAAACCACTTCTCACCCACGATTCTCCAGTTCCCGTCTTCATCCTGAGTCGCCTTGGTTGCATTTCGACCAACATCAGAGCCACCCTGGACCTCGGTGAGGAATTGAGCTCCTGTGAAGTTCTGTCGAAATCCCGGTGCAGTAAGCTTCTCCAGCATTTCTTTTTGACCGTCTACCTCGGGAAGCAAACTTAAAACACGAATAATTCCTGCAGTGCAGGCGACAGGGCAGTTGTGACCGGCTTCTCCGGCGTGGCTGGTAAGGTAAAAATGCATCAGGGATTCAAGAAGTCCTCCGGCACGAGACATTTTTTTCATCATGGAAGTGCCATAGATGATGTCACCCGCATCGAGATAGCTGGGATGATGAACGACTTCCTCGATTCTGTTGCCGATGCCATCATAGCGCTCCAGCCGAGGCAAATTCCCCCGAAAATCATTCTCTCCCACAAGACCTTCGAGTTCAGGAATTTTGCTGGAAGTTTGCTCGATCTCCTTGATCTTTCCAGTTTGATCAGCGAAGTAGAAATCCAGAGAGTGTTGAAAGTAAGGATTCATGGAAAGGGGGGAGTTTGTAAGTGCTTCTCGCCAGGAAGCCATCTCTTCTCGACCGGTGTGATGTGTTTCCTGACTGACACTGCTGTGCTCGCTGACAGTTTGTTGATATGTTTCAATGCTCATAATCCCTCCCTGTTCTTTTCACCAAAAAGCAATCTTAGGCCGTAAGTGAGTCCGACATTGCCTACTTAGTCCAAAGGTCTCCTGTCCAATAGGGCTGATTGTGCTTTCTAATCAAATAGTCACTTAAAATATCTATAGGATCTCTGTGAATGAATAGCATCCAATAACTCTAGATTCCCTTCAAGATTTTATATTCATAATTCAACCATTTTTCGATGTCAGACTTGTACAAGGGACTGAATCTTCGATCGCTTGGTCCACCGGCCAGTACTGTATGAGCTTCATCGCTAGCGAGGTCAGCAATGAATCGATAGCTTGGACAAAAGGCGGTCTTTTTCCCGTTACGATCATAAAGAGAACCTTGCACTACTGTGGCTCGAGACCCTTCGATAATCACCGGGCCATGATCAAAGCCTGCCCATTCAGGAAGCAACCCGTCAAAAAACAGATTCACCATAACAACCTTGCGTATCTCACCCCAAGTATGAAGTTTTTGTTTGGAGAGTACTTCCAGTTCAGCGAGCAGAATTTCGCGCAAAATTTCTGTACGGGAACGTTCTTGAAACCAAAGCGGAGAATATTCAAATTCAGGTTCTACCAAAATTCGATCAAAGGCGGCGTAGAAATCCATGATTGTAGCGGTTTCCTGATTAATTTTGCTCCAGATTTCTTCTCCGTAAAATCCGTCTCCAAAGACTCTTTCCAGCCATTTCTCATAAACCTTTTGAAAAACATAGGCTCCCACCGAATGCTTGTCATAGCGATAATCCCATTTTTTGAGGATTTGCCCGGCTTCGTTTTCAGGAAGGTGCGCAAGATGAGGTGCCAGTAAAACCTGACCTTGGATGGAGAAGAGATCACTCTGAATCTTGGCCATGCTCTTTACATCATGTTTTGCCTTGCCTTGAATCATGTCGCGGATTCGATTCTTGCGATAGGGGGCCATGCACAAGTTGATTCCCACAGCCTTGCCTGGCTGATTCTCATCACTGTTTGCTGTCACCAAAAATCCGCAGGATGGATTTTGAGCGCTGGCCAGATCTCCTGGATCGACTATTCCTTGCCACTCTTTTTCCCATCCCTTTTGAGCTAGAAGGCCACTGAAATCGCGCTTGGGGAGTCGTCCCGACTGTTGGTAGGCAATATCACCGTTTTTGTCACCCACAAGCCAGTTTGCGCTAATGGTAATTTTTGAAAGTTCCTTGCAGAGTTCCCCAGTAGTTTTGATCTCATGCAAGCCAGAGATTACATCCAGTGTTTGATAGGCTCCCTCTCTGTGACCGGTGTAGGCTCGGGCTAGATAGTAGCCATCTTCGAGTTTCTCCTGCTGCGAGTCTACTTCCAGGATTCCATGACTGGTCTCTCGAATCAGAAGTTTGACGGGATCCTTGCCCTTAACTCTTACATACTCTTCTCGAGTTTGAATTGCTACAAAGTCATCGCCTCGTCGCACCTTGGAATCCTTCACTTCCTCGATGAAGTAATCAAGCATATCCATGAATCCATAAGTAAAACCATAGGACAGGGTTTTGGTTCTTCCCATCACCAACCCGGGAACTCCGGGCATATTCACACCGATTTGATAGTCCCCCTCAAAACTGGCATTGAATTCATACCAGATTGCCGGAAGACGATTCACTTCAAGATGAGGGTCATTGCATTGCAGGACTGCATCGGAACTGGATCTGGAGGGAGCTAGCACCCAGTTATTCGAAGCCATCACTGTAGGCAGTGGGCTAACCTTCACCTCTTCTGGAATACTGGTGCGATAGAGGTTCAATTTTTTGCAAAGGTCAATGATCTCTTTATCAAGCTCCTGAAGGTGGGGTTCGTACAAGCCTTTCAGGCGTTCAATGCAGGCATCTTTTCGAATCATCTGGATGATCAGTTTTTGAGTATCCTGTTGCGACTGAGCCAAACCAATATAGCCCATGATCTTGATTGTCAGCAGAGTGTCGGCGATACACCAGGGTTCCGGCCTGTACTTCACCACCAGAAACTCAAAGGGTCGGCGATGCTTCTCTAGATAAGCGTTGACTCCATCACAATACGACTGCATGAGCTTATGGGTCTCTTCACTGAGGAGTTTCTCTTCCTTCTTCGCTTCGAAGTAAAAACCGGTTTCGCGCATGAACTTGTCGACCACAAAGGTGCTTTCAGAGCCCTTGAGACATTCGCCCAGTCGACCCTGACCTGCCAGTCTGACCAGCATCATTTGGGTGAGACGATCCTTGGCGTGAAGGAATCCCATGGCCTGGTAGTACGCTTCAAGATTGGGGGCTTTGATGTGCGCCACACCTCCCGTACCCCGGGCGTATTCAAAAGAATTGTTCTTGATTTTTACTTTGTCCCATTTCATGGAATCCCCACCTTTCCCCAGCAGTTCAAAAACTCGCCGGAAGTATATCACCGGGGTCAAGGACTTGTAGTCAATCAAGGCATGAGGTTTAATGAGCACAGCAACAAGACTGGGGAGTCACAGATTATGCAAACTTTGGAAGTCCATCAGGAAAACAACACTGCAGTAGTCCACATGCGTCGGGGAAAGGCAAATCCCATGAATGCCCAAATGCTTAAGGAATTGGGGCAAGTATTTGCTGAGCTGCGCGATGATGATTCGGTCAAGAGTGTCATACTCACCGGTCAACCCGGTTATTTCTCCGCTGGTCTGGATGTTAAAGAATTGGTGACTCTTGATGAGAAAGGAATGCTTTCTTTCTGGAAGGATTTCTTTGAGATGATGAGAGTCACAGTTGCCTTTCCGAAGCCATTAATCAGCGCCATCAATGGGCACAGTCCTGCTGGTGGATGTGTTCTTGCGATTTGCAGTGACTTTCGATACATGGTGGATGGCGAAGGGCGCATTGGTCTCAATGAGATTCCAGTAGGAATTATTGTCCCGTCTTGCATTCACAAGCTCATGGGATTCTGGGTTGGTGAAGGCAAGGCTTCACAATTACTACTTCAGGGAGCGTTGCTGAGTCCACAAGAAGCTTTAAAGTGTAATCTTGTTGATCAGTTGACCAGTGCAGAGGATTTGATGGAAGTTGCTCAGAAAAAGGCAAAACAGCTCAATGCTCTGCCTCCAAAAACTCTGGCCAGATCCAAATTGAATTTCAGGGATCAGCTGATTGCCGAGTTCGAAAAACCCTTTGAAGTGGTTCTGAGGCCGCTGTTGTCTTCTTTTCAGGAGGATGAGTTCAAGGCGGCTATGGCGAAAGTCGTGGCGTCACTGGGCGTGTAACACATCGATACCGGGGAGTTTGATTTGCGATTCATACTTTGCTTGATACTGGGGTTTTTGTTTCAACTGGAAGTTTGTTCGCAAACTTATCCAAAGGATCTGCCCTCCAAGATTCAGGAGTGCCTGAAAGAAAGCCCTTTTTCTGAGGGGAATGACCCCTACAGGCAGCAGTATGAGGGAAGTCATACCATGCTTCGTTCTGCTAAAATCATTGCATCCCAGGATGGTTGGTATTGTGTGGATAACTTCCGGGTTTCCCTTGAAGAAAAGGAAAACCCCGAGGATTCAACTCCCAACTGGAACCGGGTTGCTTTTGCTCCTTCCCGTGCAAAGAATCTGGCATTTCTTTTGGGGTTGTTTCACTCCAAACTACCGTTAAGGCTGGGTCACCTCTTTGCTTTGATTGAATTTGAGAAAGGGGCTCTACTTTGTTCTGATCCTTCAGTGAACTTGCAGGGTTTGGTTGTGAGTTTCGAAGCGATGCGAAAGCGCTCCGAGAGGTATGACATGGTCGAGGGTATGAAAGACAAATACCCCGGAATCTTTGTTCTGGGCTCTTACTATGACGTGCTTCAAAAGGCCAAGTTGTTTTATAGATCACTGGAGGCCTTTCCACTTCGGGGTGAGGGGCTGGCCAGTCGCTATGTTCAGAGTTCAGTGGATCAGATTTTGAGTTCATCCGGGGACATGTACCACACCATTCTCAATTCCTGCATCACCCGTCAGTATGATCTTCTCAATATGGCTTTGCCAGAAGGAAACAAACTCACCACCCGATATACCTTGTTTGGGAAACCTTTGTTTCGCACGATGGGTGCCTTTTTTCCAGGATTTGTTTCTTTTCAACTCTCCCGCCATGCTTCAGGGAGTCAGGAATATTCGTCCACAGAGGGTCTTAAGCTGCTGCTCGATGCCCACGGTAAGGGTGAAGAGATTCCCTTTTTTCAGGATTCCTGATTGGCAGTCTTAAAAGATTTCTTGCGATGAATCAGCAAGAAGTCTCTTCGTTCACAACCACCGACAGTATACCCCTTACAGATTTTTTTCAGGTTTTAGATAACCCTGAATCAGCTTGAAGCTAGATAAGTTAACTTTTTGGTGAATTCTGGATGGCTGTCAAGCCGTACCTATTGGGCAAAGGCGCGATTCAGGCAATAGATTTTCGCAGCTTGCCCACTCAATCTCCTTCTTGCTTTTGTCAGAGAAGACTTGTCATTAAGCGAATTTCAGGTATTATGGTGCGCTCGATTAGAGGGCCGTTTTATGGTCCAGTTCCGGGTGGATAGATCAAACGCATACTTCGCGTGCAAGGGGAACGAAAAAGTGACACAAAATCAGAATGGTTATTCTAGAATAGAATTTCAGGATGGGGAGTACAATTACGCCCATATTTTTGAGAAGGTTCTCAAGAAGTACGACAATCCCAATTGTCTGAGTCTTTGTGGTGATGTAATCCAGACTTTCAGTACCCACAAAGTCCTTCAAACCATCGAGACACTCAGTTATGGTTTGAAGTTCCTGGGTTTGAAAAAGGGCCACTCGGTGGGCATATTGGCACCTTCATCTCCCTACTGGACCATGATGGATTTTGCCATTATTCTCAGTGGCGGGATCACCGTTCCTTTCTTCTCCAATATCAGTATTGATAATTTTCAGTTTCAGGCCCAAAACAGCGAATGCAAGTTCCTGTTCGTTGCAGGAGTTGAAGAGTGGAACAACTACAAAGATCATCTCACTGATTATGATGTAATCATTCGTCTTGAGGATTTCAAACAAGAGGAGCTCGAAGACAAAGAGGGTCCCAAACTTGTGGACTACAAATCTCTTCTTGATCTGGGCAGAAAGCTTCAAAAACAGGACCCCGAGTCATTCAAGCAAGGTCTCAAGGAACTCAAGGAAGATGATCTGGCAACGATTATTTACACATCAGGCTCGACTGGAGTGCCCAAAGGCGTGGAACTGACGCATAAAAATCTCGTAACCCAGGCCCTGGGCTGTCTCGAGCGATTGCCAATTGAGATGGGTGTGAAGCGTGCTCTTTCTGTCTTGCCTACCGCCCATGTATTTGAGAGAACCGTTGTGAACTTCTATATCTTCGGAAATGTGAGTCTCTATTTTGCAGACGACATCAAGAAAGTAGGAGCGTTGATGCGGGAAATCAAGCCAAATCTGGTGACCATGGTTCCCCGCCTGCTGGAAAAGGTTTACGAGGCAATGCTCTCTAAAGTCCTGAGTGCTCCCTTTCACAAAAAGGCCCTTGGACGTTTTGCTTTTGGCCTGGCCTTCAAGGAAGAAAGCGCTTTGCGTAGTTTTTTAAAACCTGTTCTAAACCCCATCATCTACTCAAAACTTCGTGAGGCATTCGGAGGAGAACTGATCGGTCTGGTTCTTGGTGGAGCTCCTCTGAGTCCTTCACTGGGAAGATTTTTCCAGAACATTGATATGGCTATTTATCAGGGCTACGGTTTGACAGAGTCTTCTCCAATCATCGCAGTGAATTATCCCGGTTACAACAAGATGGGGTCCGTTGGTCCCGCATTTCCCGGAGTGGAAATCAAGATTACCGAAGACATGAAAGAGATTTGTGTGAAGGGGCCTAATGTAATGCGGGGCTATCACAAAATGCCTGAGGCTACTGAAGCTGTTTTGAAGGACGGCTGGCTTCATACAGGAGATCGCGGTGTTCTGGATTCGCAAGGATTTCTAACGATCACCGGGCGAATCAAAGAATTTTTAAAGACTTCCAATGGGAAATACATCTCTCCCATACCTATTGAGCAGGCCCTTGGAAAAAGTCGCCTTGTGGAAATGTCTATGGTCGTAGCGGAAGGTCGCAAGTTTGCCTCCTGTCTTTTGTTTCTGAGTCAGGAAGAGCTGGAAAAAAGAATGAAGAAACAACGTACAAAAAGTCTCGATGATCTGGTCAGGGGAAGCGAGCTCCAGGGAGAGCTTCAGCAACTGGTTGACAAGGTAAATCGCACTCTCAATCGCTGGGAACAGATTAAGAAGTTTGAATTAATCACGAATCCCGTCAGTGTGGAAACTGGAGAATTGACTCCTACTATGAAAATCAAGCGATTCGCTGTTGCTGAGAAATACAGGGAAGTCATTGAGGCTATGTATCAGGAACCAGGAGAACAACTATGAAAGAACGATTAGCAATCGTAGGTGGAGTTCGAACTCCATTTTGCAAGGCTCAGGGGCAATTGAAAGCTCATGGTGCCGATGATTTGGGTGCCTATGCAATCAAGGAACTTTTGTTTCGCACAGGACTGGACCCACACAAGATCGATGAGGTCATCATTGGTAATGTGATTCAGCCGCCTCAATCAGCGAACATTTCTCGAATTCTGGCAGTAAAGGCCGGTATTCCCATTTCAATTCCAGCTTACACAGTCAATCGGAACTGCGCCTCTGGTATGGAAGCAATTACCACAGCAGCCAACAAAATTCTGGCGGGAGAATCTGATGTGATACTTTGTGGTGGAGCGGAGTCTATGAGTAATGTGCCCATTCTCTTTGGTGAGAAAATGGTCAACATCTTCATGAAGCTTCAAAAGGCGAAAACTCCAGGTGCTCAATTTGGAGTACTCAAGAAGTTTCGACCATCTTTTCTTGCTCCCGTGATTCCCGGTTTGACCGACCCGTTATGTAATCTGAGCATGGGTCAGACTGCCGAAGTTCTTTCTCGAGAATTTGCAGTCACCAGAGAAGAGCAGGATGAGTTTGCAGTTCTTTCACACAATCGAGCGGAAGCTGCCATCAAGGGTGGCAAGTTTGACAGTGAAATCGTTCCTGTTCCAACTCCTCCTAAGTACGAAACTATGGCAGAAAAAGATGATGGGGTCCGGGAAGGGCAGTCCATGGCTGATTGTGCGAAGTTGCGACCGGTCTTTGATCGTGTTGCCGGTTCTGTAACTGCTGGAAACAGTTCCCAGATTACTGATGGAGCTGCAATGATGCTTCTGATGACAGAAAGCAAAGCGAAAGAGCTTGGTTTGACACCGAGTGGATACCTTGTGGACTACGCCTACGCTGGACTGGAACCCAACAGAATGGGAATGGGGCCGGTTTACGCAACAGCCAAGCTGGTCAAGAAGATGGGAGTCAAGGTAGATCACTTTGATTTGGTCGAAATGAACGAAGCCTTTGCTGCTCAGGTCATTGCCAATGAGAAAGCCTTTGCCTGTGAAGAGTTTGGTAAGAATGCTCTGGGTCTTGATGGCGCTTTGGGTGCGATTGATCGAGACATTCTCAATGTAAACGGTGGAGCAATTGCTCTGGGTCATCCGGTAGGAGCCACCGGTGCTCGCCTGGTGATGACTCTACTTAGAGAGTTGGCTCAGCGAGAGAAGAAGCACGCCCTGGCAACCCTTTGTATCGGTGGTGGGCAAGGCGCAGCCCTGGCTCTGGAGGTATAAGATGAGTGAAGAGAAAAAAGCATTTCGACTTGAGGTTGATGGCAGCAATATCGCCTGGTTGACCTTTGATTATCCAGAGGAAAAGGTAAACAAGTTCTCTCAGTTTGTGTTGCGAGAATTGAGCACTGTTCTTGATGAAGTTCAGGCAAATTCCAATATCCAGTGTCTGGTCATTCAATCCGCCAAGAAAGGTATCTACATTGCAGGTGCTGATGTGAAGGAAATTCTGGGTTACTTTGAGGATACCAGTGATGCAGAAGTGGAGCCTCTGGTTCGCAAAATGGTGAAGGGCGGAGTGGATACATTCAACAAGCTCGAAAACCTGCACTGTCCAAGTATCGCAGTCATTCATGGTGCCTGTATGGGTGGAGGGCTTGAAATGGCTCTTGCTTGTACCTACCGCATCGCAATTGATGACAAGAAGACCTCTATGGCACTTCCTGAAACTCAATTGGGAATTATCCCAGGCTGGGGTGGAACCCAAAGACTTCCGAAGCTGGTTGGTCTAGATCAGGCGATGCCCATGATTCTGGGTGGCTCCAGAAAGGATGCTCGCAAGGCCAAGAAAATCAAGCTTGTTGATGAAGTGATTCTTCCCGAGTTCAAGGAAGAGGGAGTCAACAAGTTCATTGCGAAAATCTTGAATCCCGAGAGTGCCAAGAAGGTCAGAAAGGCGAGAATTCGCAAGGATTTGATGCACAAGATCAGCTCTACTCCTCCCGGAAAGATGTATGCCTTCCACCTTGCTGAAAAAGGTGTGATGCAAAAGACCAACGGCAAATACCCAGCGCCTTTGGCGGCTATTGATTTGCTCAAGGAAACTTACGGAAAGAGTTTGAAGTCCGGTCTGGCCAGAGAAACTGAAGCATTCATCAAGTTAACCACCAAGCATACAGACATCGTCAAGAGCCTGGTGAATCTCTTCTTTGTGATGGAAGAAGTGAAAAAAGATCCTCAGGTAGATGAGAAGGTAGCTAAAGCTGTTGGTGATTTGAAACTCGACAAGGCTGCTGTACTTGGTGCCGGAGTCATGGGTGGTGGAATTGCCTGGTTGTTTAGCTACCGTGATGTGCCTGTTCGAGTGAAGGATATTAACTGGGATGCAGTAAGCAAGGGCTTTGGAGCTGCCGCTGAAATCTACGCTGGTCGAGTCAAGCGACGTCGAATGGCAAAGAGTGAGGCGAATCTGAAAATGCACCAGATTACCGGAACTACAGATTATTCAGGTTTTCAGGACGCTGATATTGTCGTGGAGGCTATTGTAGAGAACATGCAGGTGAAGAAAACTGTGCTTGCGGAACTGGAAGATCATATTTCCAAGGATGCCATTATTGCCAGCAACACCAGTGCTCTATCAATCACTGAGATGCAAAAGGATCTCAAGCATCCCGAGCGATTCGTTGGAATGCACTTTTTCAATCCGGTAAACATGATGCCTCTTGTTGAGGTTATCCCCGGAGAGAAGACCAGTCAGGAAACGGTAGCGAAGATGGTTGCTATTGTGAAGAAGCTTGGAAAGACTCCAGTTGTCGTTGGAGATGGTGCCGGTTTTGTTGTGAATCGAATTCTGATTCCTTCCATGAACGAAGGCTTGACCATGCTCACTGAGGGCATCGACATGGAGCGAATCGACAAGGCAATTACTCACTTTGGGATGCCAATGGGTCCTTTTGTTCTTGCTGATGAAGTCGGGCTTGATGTAGCCAGCAAGGTTGCTCATATTCTTGAGGAAGCTTTCGGCGAGCGCATGAAGAGTCCTTCCTTTGTTGATCAGATGGTTGAGAGAGGAATGCTTGGTAAGAAAGTCGGTAAGGGCTTCTTCATTCATCAAGGCAAAAACCGAAGCGTGAATGAAAAGGCGAAAGCTTTGCTTCCAAATTCAGCTGCGAAGCATGGAGCTCCAATCTCTAGCGACGAGATCATCGCCCGCTTTGTTTTGGTTATGCTCAACGAAGCCACTCGCTGCATGGAAGAAAAGATCATTGAGAATCCTGCCTATCTGGATTTGGCTATGATTACCGGAACTGGTTTCCCTCCATTCCGTGGCGGTCTTCTGCGTTATGCTGACGCTGTTGGTCTGAAAAAAATTCAGGAGAAGATGTTGGAGTTGGAGAAGAAATACGGTGCTCGTTTCAAACCAACTGAGCTGATTAACAAGTTGGCTCAGGAAGATGGTAAGTTTTATCAGTAAGAATTGATATTCAGCCCTTGCTTGAAGTTCTCTTCAATCAGGGGCTTTTTTGCTTTTCAAGCAAATCGACTTTGATAGATCAGATGCAATAGCCAGAGAAAGAATGCCCCAAAGAAGCGATGGATGACTGAATAGAGACAACCTGCCAATGTTTCCTTGAGAAAATCCTGGGTGCAGATCAGGTATTCGGGCAATCGATCTTTGGGGTGGCTGAGAAAGTGCCTCAAGAGTTCGATCCTATAATTATTAGCAACAATGTAGTCATAAACCTTCGGTTGTCTCTGCTGGAGCTCTTCATTGACCTGAACAATGAGATACATGGCGTAAAGGCAACTGAGCGTACTTACTGCTGGAATGTAAAATATTGCAAACAGCTTCATGTGAGAGATAGGAACTATGAAAAGTGCACTTACAAGAAAGCACGCCAGACACAGCAACATATAGTGCCAGCGAGGTGAGTAGTCCAGGGAAAAATCCCGCTCCTCTGATTCATAGAGAAGATTGATATGATGATACGCTTCGAGCTCTCTTTGGGGCAGATGGTCTGGCATAGCTTCAACTCACAGCTGCTGCTTGTGTAAATTTGTTCGGGAACTAAACCGGTCAGTTGAGCTGAACTGGTACTTAATTTATTTTCCACTGAGCTTATCAATAATTGGTTTCGTGCTTCTCTTTGAGATCTTTCAAACCCGTTTGAATGATTTCACTAAGCACATCCCGATCAATTTTCTTAAGGTTTCTCAGATAAAGACAGGATTTACCCAGACGATGTGGTCCCAACTTATCCAGCAAATGGGAGTAATCACTGTAACCGGGCATAATATAGAGAGTGGGTCCGGTGGAGCGGGGAGCAAAACCTGTCGCCATGAAATCGCCCTCATCACCATTGGAACGGTAGTATTTATACTCTCCAAAGCCAACAATGGAGTCGCCCCACATCTTTGCTTCCATGCCCGTTACTTTTTCAAAAAGATCCAGCAACTCCAGACAGTCAGCCTTGAGTTCTTCTTTCTCAATGGACTCAATGTATTCTCTGGGGTTCTTTACGTTTTTCGATGTTTTAAGTTCTACTTTTTTGGGCATGAAATCTCCTTTGGTCAAGGAATATCATTCCTGATGCATTGGCGACAATTGAACGAATAACACACTTTTTCAAAAACTTTTTCCTAAACCCTTGCCACTTTTTTTAATGAATTTAGAATAAACGGTTAGATTGAGCTTGAAAGTTTTAGAATAACCAGTTTAAAATAGTAGTTAATAATTCTGGGGAACAAATCTCCCCGCATCAGCTCAAAGGAGGGGCACAGTGGCTGAAGATCCAAACAAGATCGATAAACAATTGCAAGAAGACATGATGTTCGATACATCGACAATGACTGCAGAGCAGGCGCAGGCAATGGAAGTTGCCGAGGCAGCTCGCGAGAAAGACTGGAGAGAACCATCTTTCGCAGGTCAGCTTTTCATGGGAACATTTCGAAGAGATATGCTTGATTCTCTGGAACTCCAGGATGAAGCAGACAAGGCCATCGGTGATGAACTTTGCGCCAAAGTAGAAAAGTATCTCGTAGAGAACCTTGATCCTGAAGAGGTAGACGCGACTCGCGAACTTCCCAAGGAATACATCAAGGGACTGGCTGACCTTGGTCTTTTCGGGATGAAAGTTCCCAAGGAATACGAAGGCCTTGGTCTTTCCCAGGTCAACTATAATCGTATCGCGACATTGGTAGCTTCCTATGACGGTGCTACTGCAACTCTACTTTCTGCTCACCAGTCCATTGGTGTTCCCAATCCACTCAAGATGTTTGGAACTCCCGAGCAAAAGAAGAAGTACTTTCCACAATTGGCTAAAGGCGCAATCTCTGCATTCGCTTTGACCGAGCCTGGGGTTGGATCCGATCCAGCTCAAATGGCGACTATGGCAACTCCTACTGATGATGGACACTTCCTTATTAATGGAGACAAGCTCTGGTGTACTAACGGAACCATCGCTGACTTGATTGTTGTGATGGCACAAACTCCACCAAAGATGGTTCGTGGTAAAGAGAAGAAGCAAATCTCTGCTTTCATCGTAGAAGCTCGAGACAAGGACGGGAACCTGAATCCTGGAATCGAGATTGTTCACCGCTGTGACTTCATGGGTCTGCGCGGTATCTACAACGGTCTGCTTCGCTTCAAGGATCTGAAAGTTCCTGCTGAGAACATTCTTTGGGGAGAGGGCCGAGGATTGGCTCTTGCACTGAGAACCCTTAACACTGGTCGATTGACTCTTCCAGCTGCATCTTCCGGTTTGGCCAAGATGTGTTTGAAGATGTGTAGAGACTGGGGAGAAGAGCGAGTTCAGTGGGGTAAGCCAATTGCCGAGCACGAAGCAGGAGCTCAGAAAGTAGCTTACATTGCTTCTATGGCTTTGGCTTTTGAAGCAATCACTGCGGTAACCAGCCTCTGGACTGACAAGGGTGGCTTTGATATGCGTATTGAAGCTGCAATGTCCAAGCTTTTCTGTACGGAAAAGGCGTGGCAAGTCATTGATACCACCATGCAATTTCGTGGTGGCCGAGGATATGAGAGAGCAGACAGTCTAAGAGCTCGAGGCGAGAAGGCTTATCCAGTAGAGCGCGCAATGCGAGACTGCCGAATCAACATGATTCTGGAAGGTTCTACTGAAATTATGCACCTCTTTTTGGCTCGTGAAGCAATGGATCCACACTTTCAAAAAGCGGGAGACATTCTGAACCCGAGAACAAGCTTCGGACAGAAGTTTGCAGCTTTCCTGAACTGTGCAGCTTTCTATCCATTCTGGATGACCAAGCGGTACATCAACGGTAGCTATCTGGCAGTTCACTCCGAGTACGGTCAGTTGGGAACTCACATGTCATTTGTTGAGGTGAAGGCTCACGAGTTGGCTCGTAAGCTTTTCAGAACAATGGCTATCTACGGACCAGCTTTGGAGAAAAAGCAAATGCTACTTTCCAGATTTGTTGAGGTGGGTACTGAGTTGTTCGCAATCTCCTGTACTTGTGCTTATGCTCAAAAACAATATGAAAAAACTAAGGACAAGGGTGTTCTTGAACTTGCTGATCACTTCAGCGTGCTTGCAAGACGAAGAGTTCAAGAACAACTCCGAGCCATTAGAAATAATGATGATGATGAGTCCAATGCACTTTCTGAAAAAGTCATGAAAGGAAAATACACTTTCATGGAAGAAGGCATCATCTGGACGCATGATTCATAATTAAAACTTTGCTTGCTAAAGCCTCCGGGGTGATTCCACTCTCCCGGGGGCTTTTTTCATGCGAGGCAAATTTTAAATATTAGCTGATTTCAACGGAGACGAGCTCAATACCTGATAGGCAGAATTCAAGTTGGCCTTGCAGACCCCAGCGGGAGTGACTTCTATTTTTTGGCTCTTGTAAGATGACAACCCTCTGTGTCATGGAAGTGGACATGTCCATGGATAACTTCCTTCAGGAGCTTGATTCCCATCATGAGCAGCAGCTCTTCTGTTGTTGGGAACGAATTTCCAGCTGTTACCAATCTTCTTCATCCAGGTTGGATTGTTTGCCTTGCGAGACAAGCCACCGGCAAGGACGGAGTTGTCAGAGTTGATCCAGTCAAAATCCACAAGATAGGTAGTTCCAGTCAAAACGGAGCTGGAAACAGTTCCTGTGTTGGCCATCATGGAAGAGTTGGACAGCAAATAATCCACAAGTCCCTCTGGAGTGAAACCACTGAAGGTTCCTGTCTCAAAGAAGGAAGTGAACTGGCTGGTTGCAACTGTCTGACCTGCTGCTTTTTGTGCAAACAAGTTTACAAAGCTTCCTACGGCTTTCTCAATGTCGATCACATTGCTTACGAAAGCAGTAGTCACAGTAGCTGCCGCTGTGCTGACGGGAGTCAGGTTTACATTGGCAAGTGAAGTTGGATCAACTGCAGGCAGACTAACCAGGTCCTGGTTATTTGCTTTGGACTTGATTCGGATTGGTCCAGCAGTTGGAAGCTCAACTTCCACCGCATCCAAAAGGCTGTCAAAACCTGTGTGATTCGCTTCAAACTGATCTGTGATCGGATCGAAGTTCTCAGGTACATTGTGTGCCTTCAAAAGCTCTTTAAGTGCTCCGTTAAGCTTGTCACGAGCTGTTTGAATTCGAGAATTCAAGTTCGCTCGAAAGCTGTTTGGAGTATTGAAAACTGCGCTTGGATCGCGGTTAGTCGTTGCCTTGACCAGGACTGAGCTGATTGGATTCACGTTAGCTCGTCCGGAAGAGTCAGCATAGGAGAACAGCTGTCGAGCACCGTCTGTGCTTCTGGCCTTGAGAATATAAGGACCGTCAACTCCGGTTACATTGACACTGTAGCTACCGTCTCGATTGATTTTTGTCTTAATTTCTCGAGAGTTGGCACTGGCCATGGAACGCAGGCTGATCACACCTGAGGACCAGGGGGCACCAGCGGCAACATTACCGTTGACCGTTTGAATGGTTGTGTCGCTCGTTGTTGAGCTTCCACAGCCACTAAAGAAGATCGCAAGCGAAGAGATTGCGATAGTTAGGATTGTTGTTGATTGCTTCATAGTCTTCCTCGTTATTGTGTTAGTTAGGAGCGCGCGCTTTCTACAGGGGAGTGCTCTTTGAATCCACAGAGATGGTGAAAATAGTTCAAAAAATTTACTGACTCTTCCACTTCATGAAAGTAGGAATTGAGAAATGTATTCATAAAAAATGGTAGTATCTGAACTTCAATGCCCAAGGAGAGATGAATGTGGATTGAAGGTACTCTCAAGCTCGAATCAAATCCAGAGGCTTACGCCTACCCCTTACTCATCAAAAGAATTCTGGAAAGTGCCCCGCGCTATGCTCCTGATCAGGCCATATACATGGGCAAAGACAAGGTTTGTAGTTACAAGGAGCTCCCTTCAAGAGTAGCTTCTCTGTGTGACTCCTTGTCAAAAAAGGGGCTGAAGCCATCAGATCGAATCGGGGTTATGGATTGGGATAGTCACCGCTATCTCGACTTATTCTTCGCGGTTCCATGCCTGGGCTCTGTTTTGCACACAATCAATGTACGACTTTCAGCAAGTCAGATTGTCTGGACCATTAATCATGCTCAAGATCGATTTCTATTCGTCCATCCTGATTTTTTGCCCCTGATCGAGTCTTCTCTTGATTCTCTTGAGTCAGTGGAAAGAGTCTTTGTCTATGGAGCTCAGGGTGAGAGAAGCAACCACCCAAAGCTTGCATATTTTGAATACGAAGAACTGATAGATTCTGGAAGTGAAAAGACAGTGTTGGCTGATTTTGACGAAGACAGTGTGGCAACATTGTTTTACACCACAGGCACTACAGGAGATCCCAAGGCAGTTTACTTTACCCACCGACAACTGGTGCTGCATACAATGGCCTTGTCTCAGGCGATTGGCTGTTACGATGACAATCGAATCTTCAGCTCTAATGATGTTTACATGCCCCTGACTCCCATGTTTCATGTTCACGCCTGGGGAATTCCCTATGTGGCAACATTGTTGGGAGCAAAGCAGGTCTATCCAGGTCGCTATGAGCCCTCCTTGATTCTCGATCTGATTGAGTCTCATCAGGTAACATTCAGTCATTGTGTTCCTGCAATTTTGCAAATGATTCTGAATCACCCGAAATCTGAAAAAATGGATCTGGGCCATTGGAAAGTGGTCATTGGAGGAAGTGCCTTTTCTCCGGGATTGGCAAAAGCAGCAATGCAAAAGGGTATCGATGCCTATTCGGGATACGGGATGAGTGAAACTTGTCCCGTTCTTTCTTTGACACACTTAAGTTTTGAAGAGAGAGAACTTCCATTGGATGAGCAGGTTGATCTAAGAGTCAGAGCAGGGGTGCCCATTCCCTTTGTTGACTTGGGAGTTGTCAGTTCCGGGGATTCTAATCCCAGTACAGAGAGTGGTGCTTCGGGAGAAGTTGTTGCGCGAACTCCATGGCTTACTCAAAACTATTATCTCAATGAAGAAGCGGGAAATCGACTTTGGACTGATGGTTGGTTGCATACTGGTGATGTGGGGGAGATGGATGGTTCCTGCCTCAAAATTACCGATCGAATCAAGGATGTCATCAAATCAGGTGGAGAGTGGATCAGCTCAGTGGATTTGGAGCGAAGAATCAGCAGGGTTGATGGGGTTAAGGATGTTGCGGTAGTCGGGGTGGAAGATGTGAAGTGGGGAGAAAGGCCGGTTGTTTGGTATATCAGTGAAACACCCAATCATGACTCAATCCTGGATGCTTTAAGCAAAGATGTGAAGGAAGGGACGCTCTCCAAGTGGGCAATCCCGGAAATTGTGGAGCGTGTTGAGGAAATCCCCCGAACAAGTGTGGGGAAAACAGACAAGAAGAGAATTCGACAAATTCTACTAGAAAGAGGTTCTCAGGTTTAATTTCTGAAAGGAAAGCAATGAAAATTACAGATATTTTGAAAAGTGACTTGTATGCAGGAAAGACTGTCTTCGTAACCGGTGGAGGAAGCGGTATCAATCTTGGTGTAGCCAAAACCTATGCTTCCCTGGGAGCCAATGTGGGGATTTGTGGACGCACAATGGAGAAACTGGAGAAGGCTGCTGCTGAAATCGAAGAGTATGGAGTAAAAGTCTTCTTTGATACAGCGGATGTGAGAGACGCAGATCGACTCGCCGAGATCATGGCCAAGTGTGAAGAGGAAATTGGTTCCATCTCTACATTGGTATGCGCGGCTGCTGGTAACTTTCTCTGTCCAGCTGAGCAAATGAGTCCTAATGCCTTCAAAACTGTAGTAGATATTGATTTGCTGGGTTCTTTCAACGCCTGCAAGGCAGCTCACGCTCAATTGAAAAAGACAAAAGGGGATATTGTTTTCATCTCTGCTGGTATGAGCTATATGCCTTACGCTGCCCAGGCCCATGTGGGAGCTGCGAAGTCTGGAATCGATAATCTGATGAGAAATCTTGCTCTGGAGTGGGGACCTCAAGGAATTCGCTCGAACAGTATTGTTCCAGGACCTATTGAAGGAACTGAAGGAATGAAGCGTCTGGCTCCCGGTGAGTTGGGCAAGAAACTGACCAGCATGATTCCCTTGCAGCGCATGGGGCAGGCTGAGGACATTGGAAACGCCGCTGCATATCTTAGTTCTCCATTGGCGAGTTATGTAACCGGAACAGTTCTCATTGTAGATGGTGGCCAGAATCTTCCCGGTTCCGGACCTTTTACAATGGTTGCCATGGAAGCAATGAAGCAGGCCAGAGGCTAGATTCATGAAGCATCTTGGGCTGATTTTTTTTCTGGTCTGTTCGATCCAGGCACGCTCTATGCCCTGGGAGATTCGACTCACGATAGCTGAATCAAGGCTCTTCGAGAATCTTCTCAAGGGGGAGCGAGAAAATGCGGCTCAGGCATTTTGGGAAGAAAACTATGACTACCTCAGAGAAGAGACGAAGTCATGGAAGTTTCTCACACCGGCAACCAGGATTCTGAAATGGCAGGGGATGCTTGCTGACAATCGGGAATTGCTTGATTATCTTCAAGGCTTTCTTTACGCCTGGATGATCGCCCGGACGACTCAAAATCCATTGGTGATCAATGGAGTCAGATCGATTGACGAAGAAGCTGCCAATGAGTTGAAGTCAATCACAAGATCAAGCAGTGCCCGAAATGTCACTGCTCTGTTCAAACCTTTGGAAAAATGGGTGAAAAACTATCCTGAGGCTTATCAAAAGCTGCAGGAATATGCCAAAGAGGCGAAGCGTAATCAGGGCAGGATTCCATCTCTGGTCCCCAAGCGGGAACCCGATCCTTATAAATTGACTTTGAACAACAGGGTTATCAATAACCCTAATCTTCGCAAAAGGTACATCCAGGACCATATGAATTATACCCAAAAGCAAAGTTTGCAGAATCAGCAGGATGAGGCTGTCAATCAGGCTGTTTCTTCACGATTGAAGCAGGTGTTGAATCAAGAAATTCAGAGTCGGGTGAATCAATATATGGTTCAGAAGGTTCGCAATTTTCAGGGGCCATTCGCTGATCAGCAGCGGGCTTATGCACGCTCCGCTGTGGAAGAGAAGGTGCGTGACGGGATCGAATCCAACCTGAAGTCTCGTCTGGAAGACCAGATACGAAATGAGATGGATCGTGTGGTCCGGGAGCGCGTAGAGATAGAGTTCTTGAGACAAATGCGCTAAAGATGAAGGATGGTATTGTCGAAATGTTCTCCGGAGGGCTTTAGCTCCTTGAGGACTTGGCGAAAGCTCTCTCTTTGTTCTGAGTCCATCCGGTAAATCATTTTGCTCCGCCGGAGGATGAAGTCCTCTTCATTCCAGGCCATTTCATCATTCATATTATAGAGAAGTTCTGCCTTGCAGTAGTCGGGTTCAATCAGGATTATGCAGTTGCCTTCCTCTTGTAATGCGTAAGCTGCGATCAAGCTCCAGCAAGAACCATAAACTCTTTTCCATCGATCAATCAAAGACGGGTTGATTCTCGAGTTCTGAACTTGCTTTTGTATGTCAGATTCTTTCTGACTGTCAGCTTTTCGGGAGCCATGAATTGAAGTGCTTTGGGTGCAGAACTTAACTGGAGATTGCGACTTGCAGTGATTTGCAATTTTATCGACCACTTTTTGAGACAAGGCCCGGTAGGTGGTGATTTTTCCCCCAAAGACTGCCAGGTAACCCTTATCCTGACCCCATTCCTCTTCGATTTTGTATTCTCGTGTCAGCGCACTGAGGGAGTTGTCACCACTGTCTAAAAGGGATCGTACTCCGGCATACTGATAAAGAATGTCCTCCCTCTTGATGGGATGACCTTCGAAGAAATAATTGTAATGATGAAGCAGGTATTTGATCTCCTCTTCAGAGGGTTCGATATTATCAAAGTCAGAGCCTGAGTATTCCGATTCGGTGGTTCCAATCAGCGTTGTGTTCTCGACCCAGGGAAGCACAAAAATAACTCGTCCATCACTGGGCAGAACAAGGAAACCCTCTTCTTCCAGTCTTCCTTCAATGACAAAGTGAATTCCACGAACATACTTTAGATGTGGTCTGTATCTTTCCTGACTGATGTCCTGATCAAGGATGGGTACCCAGGGGCCTGCTGCATTGACGAGATAGTCACAGTAAACTTCGTATTCCTGAGAATTACGATGATCCTTGAGTCGTAGACGATAGCCATGCTTTTCCTGATGAGCCCTGAGAAGTTCTGTATGGTTGCAAACAACTCCTCCCTGGGATTTAGCATCCAGGGCCAATTCCAGGGTGAGGCGACTGTCCAGACATTGTCCATCACTGTATTGGACCATACCCTTGAGATCTTTCTGACGCAGTGACTTGTAGTTTTGCTGTTCATTTGATCCCAGCATTCGGGATTTTCCAAGATTTCTCTCTCCCGCAAACATATCGTACAGGAAGCTGCCGATTCGAATCAGCCAGGCTGGTCTTGGTTGTCCCTTGTATACGGGGATATTAATTCTGGTGTGCCAGGCGAGGTGAGGGGCGGTCTCCAAGAGATTGGCCCGTTCCTTGAGTGCTTCGCTGACGAGTCGAAATTCACCTTGTTCAAGGTAGCGTATGCCACCATGAACAAGTTTGGAGCTATTGCCGGAGGTGCAGTGTCCAAAGTCATCTTTTTCCAGCAGCAAGGTTTTGAAGCCTCTTGAGACTGCTTCGCGAGCAATGCCGACTCCGTTGATACCACCGCCAATGACTGCTATTTGATATTGTTCCCCCATAAGCTCAGACCAGGATTTCCTCCTTCAGGAATTGTTCCAGCTGAGGGAGGAATTTTCCGTAAGCCTGACCATTGTATAACTCATCCCGGTGGAACTCCAGATGATAGATTCCTTTCTTCCGTGATGGAACGGTATCGTAAAGCTCCTGGCCGGACGATCCTGCTAAAACAGGATCGTCTATGCTTTGAATGGTGAGCAGGGGACAATGAATCTTGTCGAGCATTTGGCGGGTTTCCCGGGCGAGTAGCTTCGCCTGATAAAGACTGGAGTAATAGACATCCTGGTAATGAAAGGGGTCTGCGTTAACTTCCAGATCCATTTTTTCAAGCCATTCCTTCGGTCTTCCAATCAACCTGGCCCAGTGAGCAGCCCAAAGGATAGGACGTAAAATGTGTTGATCCTGATCCTTAATGGCAAGGGCGGGATTAATGGAGAGAATTCCTCCAATTCCGTGAGGATCTTTTGCCGCCAGTTGTAGTGCCAACAGGGCTCCCATGGAGTAGCCACCCACAATCACTTTATGGCAACTGCTACTGAGTTGTGAGTAGGCTCTGGCTGCACTTTGAATCCAGTCTTGTCGAGTGGTCTGCGCAAGATCCTGTGAATTGGTTCCGTGACCCTTTAGTCGGGGACAAAAGACATGGTATCCCTGTTGATGCAATTTTTCCGCAAGGGGAACCATCTGGTGAGGGGTACTTACAAGATCGTGAAACAGCAAGATTCCAACTGCTTCGTGGCTTTGCTCATACTCTATACTGAAGCAATTCTGGGAAGCCATCTCACCTTCCTGGGGATAGCTGTGTAGATCATCCTTGTATTCTTCCAGTTCAATTTCCTTGAGAACAGAACGAACCTTGGCCTTGCTCTTGCTTTCGAGAAGCCCAACATTTACGCGAATAATGCGAGTTACATTATCCAGTGGCTCGATTCCGTTGGCCAGAACCCATAACTTGTTATGCACTCTAATCCGGTGGAAGTGGTAATCCCGGTGAAAGACATCTCTGTTGAGGATGATTTCATGATTGAAGCGGGTAATGTGCTTTTCCTTAACTGACGTTTCCAGAATGTCCTCAAGGGGAGCATAACCACCAGGAATCAGTATCTGCTGCAGATCGCCATGCAGGCTGGAGTGGGTGTAAACATCTGGTAGATCAAGAATTTCCAGACATGAAAGATAAACGGCTCTACGAAAGTGTTGCTCATCAATTGCATCAAGTTCCGCAGGAATGGCCCGTAGAGCGTAGGCAAACACTTCATCGATATTCGCGTAGATTCTTTGATAAATCTCACGCATGATTTTTTGAGTCAGTTTGCTTCGTTGCCACTCCAGAATCAGATTGTTGATGTCTTCATCCCGGAAAAACTTTTGAAGACCTTTTTTGATGGGCATCAGGTGATTCACATAGGAGTCCAGATGAATTGCGGGACCAAACTGATGGTCAACGTCAGTGTGGTTAAAAAGGAAGGAGCCTTCTACAAGCAGCTCTTCTTCCATCCGGGGATGCATTTTCTTGAACTTCATGCGAAGCAGACTCATGAGGGCATTTCCATCGGTACGAAGAGGGAAGAAGGAGATGCTGACCGGACTGATAACAATGGTCTTTTCGGGAATGTCCTCGGGACCGGAGAATCCGTAAGTGTTCTCGTAATACTGCATGGAAACACGATCTTCATTCTCCACTGCTCGAAGGTAGGATCTCTTGAAGATTTCCGCTTTGAGAGCCAGAACAGCAGCTCCAGTATGAGGAGGCCCTTTCTTGTCAGGACAATCCAGGACGAACTTTCCACGGTCATACACCGAGCGGTTCTTGACCATATTTCCTTCAGGGAAAATCGCCCAGTTACTTTTTCCAGTCATCAAGTCCCCGATTATTCTCTTGTTTCGGTTGGGGTCCTGAAGGGGGTAGGCACCACAGATGCGAAGCCAGGTACCAAAGAATCCAACGAAGAAACTGGAGTCCGCCAGAACAAACAGCTTCTTACCGGTCACCTTGTAATGAACGTAGGGAAGAATACCTGTTTCAATTCTGGTGTAATGGTTAGCGACAAAGAGGGCGGGATGGTCGGTTATGTTTTCCGATCCATCATACAGTATCTTGGTTTTGAGAAATCTATTGAAGAGAAACTCGAAGATGACCTTGGAGCAATAGAATATGAAGACTTCCAGCCACAAGGGCAAATTCGTTTCTTGTCTGAATTGGTTCATTTCCGGTCTCTTCTGGGTTAGAATCTCAGTTGATGTTACAGCGCACAATGCATGCATGCAAGCACTTGATGGTGCACTCAGACAAAGCCTTGCGTCCTGACAGAATTGTGGCCTGTTCCCGATAAATTAATTCGAGCTTTCATGAACCAACTTAAGATTCTATTTTTGGAGAGTTTTTACGGGGGCTCTCATGGCGATTTCGCCAGTGGAATAGTACAAAACAGCGGCCATGAAATCCAGTTGATTACTCTGAAAGACCGTTTCTGGAAATGGAGAATGAAAACGGCAGCGCTTCAGTTTCTAAAGAAGCTTCCTGCTGATGATTCTGAATTTGATTTGATTTTTTGCACGGATCTGATCAATTTGTGTGATTTGAGAGCCTTTTGGCCGGGAAAGTCTCCCATTGTTCTTTACTTTCATGAAACTCAGATCACTTACCCGGTTCCCGAAGGAGAAAATCAGGACTATTCCTATGCTTTCCAGGACTGCCTCAATGCGCATTTGAGTGAAAAGATTCTGTTTAACTCAAGTTTTCATCGAAATGAGTTTTTCAAGAAGAGTCGCAAGATGTTTTCGAAGTTTCCCGAGAAACTCAGTTTTCGCAATCACGAGGATGTCGAAGAGAAATCAATGGTTGTCTATCCGGGCTGCCACTTGAGTCGAGACAGGGAGATTGAGAACCTGAAATCTCGCAAGGATTCGAAACCCCCATTGATTCTGTGGAATCATCGCTGGGAGTTTGACAAAAAGCCAGAAGACTTCTTCTCTGTACTGAGGCAACTCAAAAGTTCAGGAGTAAAATTTCGACTTGCGGTTGTGGGGGAGAGTTCTCAGGTGAAACCTAAAGTCTTTGAGCGGGCTCGTGAGGATTTCGCTCAAGAGATGGAGGTTTGGGGTTATTTACCGGGCAAAGAAGAGTACTACGAACTTCTCAAGAAAGCGGATATAGTGATCTCCACTGCAATCCAGGAGAATTTTGGGATTAGTATTGTGGAAGCAATGGCTTACGCTTGTATTCCTTTGCTTCCTATGAGATTGAGTTATCCTGAAATCCTGCCTGCTGAATTTCACAAGAAATGTCTTTATCGAGGTTTGAATGACTTAAAGAGTCGTCTGCTTATGGCCATTAATAAACCAGAAGCTTTTATAGATACAAAAAGGCTGTCAGATCAAATGAGCAGATATCGCTGGAGTGATCACGCAGTTCACTTTGACAGAGTATTTGAGCAGGTCGCCAACAATTCCAAACGAAAATCAGGAGTCTTAAAATGATTGTCTTTGATTCACACACTCATGTGCACACTCTGGAAGGTCACCCCTGGGACTCACCTCCTGAACGTTTGCTCAAGCTAATGGACAAAGCGGGAATTGGTGTGAGTTTGATTATGCCTTACAGCGAAATTGCGCAGGCCGAAGACCCAGTGATGCTACAAATGCGAGAGGCTTGTGAACGCTATCCGGATCGTTTGTTTTACATGGCCCGAATGATGCCTGGTGAGAATGCAGAGGCGTTGCTCAAGGCAGAGCTTGAAAAGCCGCAGTGCCTCGGGCTGAAGCTTCATCCTGTCGGGTATCGATTGCCACCGACTCACCCCTGGGTTCTCAATCTGGTGAAAAGGGCCGGAGAGTTGGGTTGCCCTACCATGTTTCATTGTGGCGATGAAGAGTACTCACTTCCGCTACAGCTGGCGAAAGTGGCTGAAGAGTGCCCGGATAGCAAAATTATTCTGGGTCACATGGGAGGATATTTTCATGTTCAGGATGCCATTGCAGCAGCCCGGGAGTTTCCCAATCTATATTTGGAGAGCTCAGCCTGTCCACACCCAAGGGCGATTGAGGAAGCCATCGAGCAGTTGGGATATGAGAGAGTTCTGTTTGGCTCCGATGGACCAGGCTGCCTCCCGGCTCTTGAACTCGAAAAGATACTTATGCTGAAACTGCCAAAAGAGCATGAGGAGGAAGTGCTCTACAAGAACTATCTTTCCTTGTTACCAGCAAAGAAAGCAAATTTGCTTCGTAGAGCCCTTGAGAAGCAGGACTTGAAATCCAGGGACCCCTTCATCCAGAAATCACCCGAGCTTGATTTTCGCTTTCATGTATCTCCAGATTTTCAAAACCTGGATCAAGCTTCTGATAATGATTGTAAATCCAGAAATCTGACACCAGTCTATTCAAGAGAGTGTTATGAAAGTCTGCACAAGCAGCTTGCTAACTATTGTGAGCATGGAAATGATTACTTTAGTATCAGACTTTCATTGGAGGAAGCAAAGAGTGGGGTTTTGAAAACGAGTTTATTGACTCATCCGAATTGCCTGAGCCTGTATTTGCATCCTTTTGAAGACGGGTTTAGACTCACCGAGCCGGGTCTGTTACAGATTGTAATGAATGATAGAACTGACAAACCGGTGATGGTTGCGGGGGGTTACCCACTCTTTTCTCAGGCAGAGCAATGTGAACATTTTGCCCGTCAAATCTATCCGCGAAAACTCATTGTCAGCTCGGCAGGGCAAATCGATATTTGTGGAGCCCATCTCGAAGCCGCTTACCAGATGATGGAAAACTGTGAAAATGTGATTGCCGAAACCAGCGGAATCTATCGCCAGGACTTTATTGAAAAGCTCATTTTGGACTTTTCACCGCAAAGGGTAGTCTATGGAAGCGGTGCTCCTTTCTTTGATTCCTCCTTTGAATGCCTTCGATATCGATTTCTGGAGCTTGAGCAGGCCCAAAAGATTAGCAGCTTGAGTCGTTGGCTTTCCCGTTAATCAGTACAAAATCAATTGAAATGGGCAGCTTTTGTTTTCCTGGCCGGTTTTTTTCATATTTTTTCTGTGGAATCGGTATCAGCTCATTCAGAAATCCTCCGATATACAATTTGTATGTTGGAGCAAATTCAAGCTGAGAAAGACATCAGCGTTCGGGCCAAGTTATTGAAGGAATACCTCAAGGGAGAGGTCAAAATTCTTGAGCTTGCAAAGTACCTTCGAAGCGAGATTCAAAACTCGGAATCCAAAGCCTGGGTGAAATTTTGCCAGGAGATTCAAAAGTATCTTCAAAAACAGTTTCCCGCCAGTGAATCGAAAAAGCAGGAAGATGAGTTCCAGCTTCCATCGAATTTCCAATCCATGTCAAATATGCAAAAGCTGGCTTATCTGGATGATTGGGAAGAAAAAGACATCACCGAGATCAGGAAGTTTTTGTCCTCGCATCCAGAATTGGTTCTGACTCAAAAAGATGCAAGAGTCTTTCGCAAAATGCTTTCAATCATGGGCAAGCAGGACTGCCTCCGGGAAGAAGGGGATTATGCCCCCGTTGATGAGGTCAACGCAGCAGTCCTTTCTTCAACAGTTGGCAAGGCTAGTAGCGGGATTTCCAGAAGCTGGATTGGCGCTTTTATGGTAGCTGTGCTTGGTTTTGCTGGCTTTTACACTCAAAGTGGCTCTCAGTCTCTGCAAAAGCTCTCTGAGGTACTCTCCAACTCAGGTGAAGCTGCTTTTGTTCAAAATGTTCAAAACAGGAAGGCTCCTCAATTGGAGTCAGCACCGGAACTCTCCACTGTTAAGACAGTTCTTCAGCTAAAAAAAAAACTAAAAAACGCTGAACCTGCGACTCTCGCAACCCTGCCCAAAAATAGTGTTAATGGTCTAGTGGAGGATTCTGGTGATAGACAGAAAAATAACAATTCACAGACTAATCTGAGTAAAGTCCAAAAGCTTCATTCTCCTGAGTTAGCCAGTGATAGTCAGACCTCCATCAATCCCGTCTCCATCAATCCCGTCTCCATCAATACAGAACATGCACCTTCCCAGACTTTTTCAAAGAAAACCACCGAATCTGATTTACTGATTCAAGCAAAAGGCGATTGGTCAAATTCGAAGGCTCCCAAATCACCTTCCTTGGTTATCGATTCCCGAAGTGCAGAGGCTTCCAATTCAGCCAGTGATGGTTTAGGCATGCAAGATTCAATCCAGAAGTCCACAGGCCTGCAAACCTTTTTGCTCGCTGGAGTTGAAAAGGAAGGAAGGGCTGACGCAGTTCTACTTGTTTCTTCCCTGAATGACAATCTTCGCATTCTCTCCCTTCCGCGAGACACCAAAGTCACCATTGACCGGAAGAACAAGATTCAAAGTGCAAAATTGAACCACACCCACCGCTGGGGGGGAGTCAAATTGCTTCGCCAGGCTGTCTCTTCACTCTTTCCTGATCTTGAAATTCAGGATCATGTGGTAGTAGATCTAGGATTGTTTCGAAAATTCATCGATTTAATTGGAGGAGTCGCACTCGTAGTTCAGGAAGATATGCAGTACGAAGACAAGAGCGCGAATTTCAAAATCGATATCAAAAAAGGACCTCAACTTCTGGACGGTGAAAAAGCGGAAGCCTTCGTGAGATTCAGGGCTGATGGACTGGGCGATCTCGGTCGTGTAGAAAGGCAGCAAAAGTTTCTCAAAGCTCTTCAAAGTCGCTTGCAGGGCCTAAAGGATGTCAATCTTGAAAATGTGAAAGTCCTTGGGAAAATCCCATCGTTTTTTCTAACAGTCGTCAAGGACGTCAGCACTGACATGAGTGCCTGGAAGTTGAGTCAACTGGTTTTGCATTCCAGAAAAATAGACACGGATCAAATTGAGTTTCGAACCCTGAGGGGCGAAGGACGATATGAAAAGAAAGAGAATGGAGAAGGTCTAGTGAATTACTATATTTCTGATCCAGTCTCACGAGTCCAGTCCCTGAAGTGGTTGGAGCACAGTCTCGAGTCCGCTCAGGGATCAAGTTCCACCACCAATTCAGAGGGCCTTGTCCAAGCTTCTTTGGGAGCCGGGCGAAAAGGCTGACTTTTCCTCAATTTTTGCAACAATAGTCCAGTGTTTTCGTAGACTTATTCAATGCGAAAACTCTGTTTCACACATTTTGTTGTCTTTTCGATTCTGATTCCCTGTAATTTCTCGCTGGAGGAGTACTTTCCAACCTACATTGCCTCGCAGGAGGAGAGTTTGTTTCAAGTGCAGGTGGAAGATCGCAGCAGTGATAGTCCAAATCGTGATTATTTCGCAGGCCTCGAGTTTGACTCTCAAGGCAATGTTGTGGAAACAGCAGGAGAAACAACACTTGAGGAATTAATGCAGGATCAAAACCTGTTTGTTACTACCTGGGAAAGGGAGCGTGAGGAAACAGGTTTTCAGGAGATTTGGGAGAGCGCTCATTCCAGTAGATACACTCAAGCTCTGGAAAGAATGAAGAGATTTCAGCAAAGACTCCTGACTCCCCAAAGCCGCCTTAGACTGGCCCTTTTGCAGATTGACTGGCATGAGGGTGATCAATTGACGCCGAATCTGCAGGCCAGCCTTCGAGTTTTGATGCGAGAGCATTTGTTCCTGTTGGAAAGCGCAAAGGATGGTTCCTCCTCCGATTCGGTTCTAGAGGAGCTCGATCTCGCAATCAAGGAGTTTCAGAAGTTGTTGGGCGAAGATCAGTACTTCGGTACGGATGAAGGCACTGTGGATGAAAGTACTGAACTTGTTGGGTCCGATGAAGCCGAGTCTGAAGAAAGCTCAGATGAGGCTTCAAGCGCAGAGAGAAGAGAGAGGACTCCCAGAGTGGAAGAGTTGCGTCCTCGCAGGGAAGTGGTGAGATCCACTCCGCAAACAGAGGAATCTCCTCAGCCGGAAGAAGAAGCATCAAGAAACAGGGTAAATATAGACAACCCTGTTATGTCACTATCTATCCGAAGAGCAAGTCAAATCAATGACGGAACGGCCCAGACTATCCTTAGAGGTATGGGGTTAATGAACTCTCGCCGTGACTATCAGACTGCACTCAAGGGATTGTATCGAGGATACACATATACACGCCATTCAGGGCATCTTGCACTCAACTCTCAAATGAAAGAATACCTCTTTCGGGAATACACCTTACTTCGTCAGGCTTTGGAGAAGTGGGGACATCTGGAAACCATTTCACAGAGTAAGACGCCCCAGCTTTTTGAGAAATGGGTGCAGGAGGCTTCCCATGAACTGAAAGCCCTTGATAGCCCTTCACAGCGATATGCACTGATTAAGAGTTTGATGACTCAGGAGACCGGGCGAACTCATTGGAGGAGTCATGTTCCGGTCATGGGGGCAGCCACAGACATCGGATTTGGTCAGTTTCTTCCCGCTACTGCTCAATCTGTAGACATCAATCCCTATGACCCCCAGGAAAACATCAAAGGAATCGCACGCTATCTCAACAAACTGATTTCCAGCCATGGGGTTAAAGAAGGTCTGGCCAGATACAACGGAGGAAACAATCCACCTGAAGTCAGTTATCGCTATGCTTCTAGAATTATGTCCAGGATGGTAGCCTGAGATTATGCGTTTAGCCCTTGCTCTTCTCTTCCTGCTCTCGGCTTTTACCGGTTTTGCCCAGGCTCAAAAGCAAGCAAGTCTATGGAGAACGGCTCTGTTTGAGCCAAGGAAGTTACCGGAAACCATCATAGAGAAAGCCGCTAAGCTCCAGGTGGTAATGGATCTTAAGTTCTTGAGTCTGGAGGCCTTTGAAGGTGCGGGTATTGCCGATACGAATCTACACAGTCCTACATGCTCAGTGGAGAGTTTCAGGTGCATGTTCTCAGGGCCCAGGAAGACAAAGTCAGACTGCGGCTATTCTCTGTACATCGCAAGGATTATCGAATCATTGGTGGTGACGCTAATGTGGGCATGAAGGTCTTTGGAATGAATATTTTGGGAAAAGATCTGGAAGCCTTTGCGAGTATGCAACTTGCCGAGTTTGGAATACACAAGGAAAGTGGCGATGTTTTCCTGGTTGATTATGTCTTTGATTTAAAAGATTCCGATGCAACTCTCGCTGATCAGATTGTGCGTGAGGATATCGGTAAGCCGGCTTCTGAGGTACGAATACATCGGGTTTTCAAAGGGCTGAACAAGTACAATCAGGAAAACTCACTCTTTAAACTTGGTCTGGGTTTCTTTCGCTATCGAGATGGCTCCACCTACACTGAAAATAACCTGACTTCCTACTCCCGTCTGAATCACAGAACACGTTACCTGTTTACGAACTTTACGAAAGCTAAAAAGAGAAGTTTGTTCTTTCGGGGCAACAGTGATTCCCTGGTCAGTTCGAGTGGTTTGTTTTTGGTGGATCGGCGGGAAAGAATACGAGGCATCAAGGATTTGGCATTTGGAGAGTATCTCAGAGACGATATCTTTGAACCTGATGAGGAGCAGGATCTTCAAAATCATCTTCGATTGAATCTTCATCCTCAAATCTATTCAAGGATTGACTTTTCCTCGCTGAACACCGGGCAGGAACTGAAGTATACAAGGTTTAATCTCCAGGTCTTTCTCCATCGCAAGGTGTTTCATGAGTTGATGGATATTCGAATAGACAAACTCCGTAAGAAGTACTACGAGTTTATTCAGGACAAAAATGTAGATTATGGAATCCTGGCAAGGCATCTTCCCAAAGAAGAAGATATGCTAAAGGATCTTTATAAAGTGCTTTGCGAGTCGAGTCGTGAATGGAGTGTTCGAAAGAGGATTGAACTTTCCATGAAATTGAGAGAAAACCCGATTTTTAATCAAATTGGCTTGGGCTTTGTTTTTTCATTACTCGAAGAAGACAATCTCGAAGAAAAGGTAAAAGTGGTTCTTGATTTAAAGTCTCCCGGAAACGAAAGTCTGAAGTTTGACTGGGGGAATATTCGACAAAGTCAGATCTATGAAGAGCTCTTGTATCTTCAATCCATGATGAATGAGAGAACCACGGATTTAAGAGACAGTGTTGTGGATCGAAACATCTCTCAAGGCATGGATGGAAATCTTGAAGAAGTAGTTCGCTCACCGGCGGCAGCACAGAGTTCAATAGCTCATCAAAACAAACTTTTCGAAGCTTTGTATGACTGAAATCAGTAGTAATCCATGACAGATCAGGATCTATGCGAACAGGTTTATGATTTTCTTTACTCTGTTTTGAATGATAGAGGACTCCTAGAGAAGAAAAGTCGCTTCTTGTACAGAAATGAAGACCGGGCTGAATTGGCCCTCAACGAGAAGTTCCATCTCTTGATTCTCATTCGCCCGGATCGGCCCGGAGATCGACTCCCCAGATTAACTCTCATGGTTCATCAGGGTCGTATACGTAAGTACGCAGAGGATATCTGGGTCAAGGAAGCAGAGATTACTTTGCCTTCAGACCTTCACAGAATCTTTGATCCCGAATGTTACAGCATTTATCTTGAATTTCTTTGCGCTCGTATGAAGGAACAAACTGATTCCTAGAATCAGAACAGGGCCAAGCGCTCCCCAAACCAGTAAAGTCCAGTAAGGAAAATCAGAAAGGATCCGTATTTTTTGATTCTTTGTGATTGAACCGGATTCTGGCTCCAGGGATAGTGGATGACGAAAATGGCCAGGATAAAAAGTAGTTGGCCAATTTCTACTCCAACATTAAAGAGAAGCACATGAAGCGCGAGGGTCCACTCACTCAAACCAACTCCTTCAAAAACAGAAGCAAAACCAATTCCGTGGATTAAGCCCAGGACAAAGATCTCAAAAGCTCCTTCTCCATCGTTAGAAGGATTTAAATTCTTGAAGGCTACGATAGAAATACTGAGTGCAATGATGGATTCGACCACAACAGGATTCAGCCTCAATAACTCCAGCACAGCCAGAAACAAAGTGATGGAATGGGCAATTGTGAAAAGGCTTAACAAAAAGGCCAGGCGCAATTTTCTTCTGGTGCTCAGATAAATAGCGAGTAAGAACAGTAAGTGATCCGGTCCTACCAGAATGTGCTCAATTCCTGACTTTACCAGTTGAATAAGATAATTGTCTCCCACCTCATTTTCCTGGGTAGCTGGTGGCTCTTCAATGATCTCTTGCTCTTTTTCCGGGTCACGCTGAACGATCAATTCTTGCTTTGGAGAAGTTTTTCGCAAAGGGATCAGATACATGTCAAATGCAGCAAGAAACCTCTCTGTCCGCTCACTTGAAAAGGCAATCTCGACCATATTCTTTTGAAGGGGAGCTTTGTCGATAAAGACGTGATTTTTGAGATGCAGGGTTCCTTCCTCCGGCGTGGAAGCTTCAAAATTCAAAAAGAATTCCGTCTCGTCTTCAGGATTTTGTATCAGCTCAAACTTCTCCCAGGGAAGTGTCTCGAGATGATTGTGCAAGAGTTCGAAATTGGTCTTCAGGTAATTGAGGACATCTTCACTGTCGGAGCGCTTTTCATTTTCATCTTTGGGAGTGAAATGGGTCACGATGGCTGTGAGTGGCAAGCGCAGGACCCCGCTGAGTTTGTTTTCCTGAAAGGACGCATTCGTTCGAGTAATATCCATTGGGTGAGTAACAAGCAAACTGCCAGAAGCACTCAATAGAAACAGGAATATTGCCAAGACTGATTCTTTCCACTGCATTTGCGGATTATAAACAAAATTGCTGCGACCTTGCCTTAAATTTCTGATTCTGCCGATAGTTCTAGAAAGTTGGAACAGGAGCAGGATTCATGTTGGTACTAAAGTTCGGAGGCGCTTCCTTGCAAGATGCCAAAAACTTCCTCAATGCTTTTGAGTGGATCGAAAGAAACAGTCAGGATCAATTGTGTGTTGTGGTGAGCGCTATGATGGGAGTCACAAACCTGCTTTTGGAGTCATCCTCTGCTGCACCACTTGGAAAAGAGAAGGAATTTGAAAGGGCCATGCAAGAGGTTCATAGCAAGCATCTTGAGCTGATTGAGGAAATCCTTGGCACAAGCAAAGAAGTGACGCTTCAGGAGTTTGAGAAAGAGTTTCAAGAGCTCATGGGAATGCTCAAGGCCATGAGTGCGCTTAGAGAATGTACACTTCGAGCGAGAGATTACTTTGTGAGTCATGGAGAAAGGTGGAGTGCCCGGATTCTATGTGCTTTGATACAGGAAAGGGGCCTGAAAGGTTCCTGGTTCATGGCCCAGGATCTGATTAGAACAGATAAACAATTCTCCAATGCGTATCCAGACTATGAAGAAACCAAAAAATTGGTGAAGCGGACTCTAAATCAAGAAGGGCAAGTCTGGATTATTCCCGGGTTTACAGGGGCAACCTCTGATGGTGAGACAACGACTCTGGGTCGAGGGGGAACGGATTTGAGCGCATCATTGATTGCTTATTGCCTGGATGCCAGGGAAGTTTGGTTTCTCAAAGAAGTTGACGGGATACTCTCCACCGATCCCCGAGTAGTGAAGGAAGCGCGAATACACTCTCGACTAAGCTATCGTGAAGTTGCTGAAATGAGCTACTTCGGTGCGAAAGTTCTTCATCCTGTAGCGATTCATCCACTGAAGCTAAAGTCGATCCCCGCCAGGATTAGAAATGTTTATTCACCCGAGCATCCGGGAACGATGGTCGGGGCGAAATCCGATGATCCAGAGCATCCGGCAAGAGTTATTACCTCTATAGAGAGCGTCTGTATGCTCACAGTTCAGGGGGATGGGATGATTGGTGTTCCTGGAGTGGCAGGTAGAGTCTTTTCCAGAGTTGCTCGCGAAGGGATTAATGTACTCATGATTTCCCAGTCCAGCAGCGAGCAGAATATCTGCATGACGATTACAGGGAGTGATGGAGAGAAGGCTCAGAAGGCCCTTGGCGAAGAGCTGGAATTAGAGATTCACAAAGGACAAGTTCAAAGCGTAGATTTGCTCTGCGGTGTCAGTGTGCTTTCACTCGTAGGTGAGGGCATGAGTGGGCAGCCGGGTGTTGCCGGAAAGCTCTTTCAGGCACTTGGGGATGCAAAAATAAATGTACTGATGATTGCTCAGGGTAGCAGTGAGTTGAATATCTCCTTTCTTGTCTATGATCATGACAGGGCTCGAGCCTTACAAGTGGTGCACAATCAATTCCATCTGGAATCCTGAAAGGAAGCCTATGAACGTAGCACTTCATCTGTTTGGATTTGGTCAGGTAGGCGAGAGTTTTTTTCATATGGTTCAAGATCGATTGGCCAATAATTCGCAGATTCGCTTTCAAACAGTTTTTAGATCTCGCAGTTGGAGTAGGGGAAGTTGTTTGGAGAAGAAAAATCCGGAGTTTGCGAAAGACCGACCAGATCCTGTGGAATGGATAGAGTCATTAAATCAGCGCGAATTACATATTTTCATTGATGCTACGGCTGAGACCGGGATGCTTGATTTGATTCAAAGAGCTCTTGAGTTGAATCATGTGGTGATCAGTGCGAACAAGAAGCCTCTTTGTGAGCCATATGAAAAGGTAACGAAGCTGTATGATTCAATTTTGAAGCAGAGAATGCGAATCGAGTCGACTGTTGGTGCAGGCTTACCGGTCCTTCATCAACTATTAACCCTTCATGAATTGGGGGAAAAGATTCATTCTATACAAGGAGTGGTTTCGGGAACACTTGCCTACCTGTGCAGTGGTTTGAATCAGGGCAATGACTTTTCCTCTCTTGTAAAAACAGCCCATAAACTTGGATACACCGAGCCAGATCCCAGAGAAGATCTTGGGGGAGACGATGTACTTCGCAAGGGTTTAATTCTGAGTCGTCTTCTGGGTTGGAGTCGAGAGAAGAGTGATGTTGAATTCGAGCCATTCTTTTCTTGTGAGCAAGGAGTGTCAGTTCACGAGTTTATGGATTCGCTGAATGGTCGATCCATAGGCCTGGATCTTCCCATCTGCTATGGCTTGAACTTGAGTAAGGAAGGATGCAAAGTTGGTTTCTTCAGCCCTGAACAAAGCAGCTTTCTGAGAGGCTCTGGAGAGAATAATCGAGTTTTGTTTTTCACAGACATTTATAAGCCCTATCTACTTCTTGAGGGTCCCGGAGCAGGTAGAGAAATCACTGCTCTTGGCTTGTTTCATGATATGTTAAGTGCAATTCAATCGATGGGGAAAGAGAGGAATTGATGACTTCGAGGAAGATACCGGTAGCTATCCTCGGCGCTACTGGAATGGCTGGTCAAAGGTATGTTCAGTTGCTTCAGGATCACCCATATTTTGAAATCAAAGATCTTGCTGCAAGTGAGCGCTCTAAAGATAAAAGCTACTTTGAAGCAGTGAGTGGGCGCTGGCTGAGTGCTGATGCAATTCCCGACAATGTTCGCAATAAAAAGCTCATAGGGATTGAAGAGGTCAGTGAAGAAGTAAGACTTGTTTTCAGTGCTGTAGATTCAGACCTTGCAAGAGAGTGGGAGCCATTTTACGCACGGCAGGGCAAATTTGTTGTCTCCAATGCATCAGCCTTTAGAAGCGATCCACTCGTTCCTGTGTTGATACCGGAAATCAATCCTGAACATCTGGAAGTGTTGGCAAGTCAAAGAGAAATCAAAGGGTGGAAAGGAGCTATTGTAACCAAGCCTAACTGCTCTATTCAAAGTTACCTCTTGCCACTGTATGTGCTGGAGAAGTCCGGGTTTGAAATTGAGTCCCTCATAGTAAGCACTATGCAAGCCTTGTCCGGGGCGGGTTTTCCAGGGTTGTCTGCAATGAGCCTGACTGAAAACGTGGTCCCATTGATTCGTGGAGAGGAAGAAAAGACTGAGCTTGAACCCTTAAAGCTATTGGGTTCTTACGTTCCAAAAAGCAGACAGATTGAGAACAGGAAAGATCTTGTGATTAGTGCCCACTGCAACCGTGTACCTGTGCTTGATGGACACATGGCTTGTGTATCGGTCAAGCTGAAGAACTCAGATGTAGACCTCAAGGAAATTTGGAGTTGTTGGGAAAAATTTGAAGCCGGCTGCTCCTTGCCACTTTCTCCAAAAAAGGCAATTCACTGTCATCAGGATGAGGATCGACCTCAACCCAGGATCGACCGTGAATCGGATTCGGGTATGGCCATTCATGTGGGGCGTCTTCGGTCCTGCAATGTCTTTGATTTTCGATTTGTGGGCTTGTCGCACAATACTCTCAGGGGAGCAGCAGGTGGTGGAGTTTTAATCGCAGAATATCTGCAGCAAAACAATTATTTGGATTAGATTATGAAAAACAAGGTAAGAGTGAGTGCTCCCGCCAGCAGCGGAAATGTAGGTCCCGGGTTTGATGTCTTTGGGTTGGCTCTTCAATCTCCTCGAGATACGGTTGAAGTCACTCGATTGGCTGGTGAACCAGCAGTGAAAATCACTTCAATTCTCCGTGATGAAGGTAGACTTCCAATGGATGCCTCAAAGAATACGGCTGGCTTGGCAGCCCTCGAGGTTCTCAAGCAGCTGCAAAAGCGAGGAGACAGTTTTCAAATTGAAATGGTGCTTGAGAAGGGGATGCCACTAAATTCTGGACTTGGTTCCTCCGGAGCAAGTGCAGCGGCGGCAGCCAGAGCAGTGAGTCTACTTAGTGAAGTGGATCTTGCTGAAGATATCCTTTTGCAATGCTGTGCAGTGGCAGAAGAGGGCGTTGCAGGGTTTCACGCCGACAATGTAGCCCCTTCGCTCATGGGAGGCTTTGTTGTCATTGAACAGTACAATCCACTACGCTACGTTCGAATCGAGCCGCGCATGGAGATCCCCCTCACCATCTTGAAACCCGGGTTGGAAGTCTCTACAAAAATGGCTCGGGAGCTGGTGCCTGAATTGATCACAATCAGCGCTCATATTCATAATCTTGGTCGATGCACTCGAATGGTGAGTGCTCTGTACGAAGGTGATTTGCCAGCCTTTGGGGAAGCTATTCGGGATGTGATCGTTGAGCCGGAAAGAGCCAGTCTGGTTCCAGGTTTCGATACCTTGCAAAGAGAGCTCATTGACGCTGGAGCACTGGCTTGTACCCTTAGCGGCTCTGGTCCTTCTATTCTGGTAATTCATAAAGACCTCAAAGACAGAGAGCAAGCCATTGCGATTGCCAGAGATGTATTTCACAGAAACTCTCTGGAGATGACGGTATACGATACAGCCGTAGATTTGGAAGGGGCTAAGGAGATTCCTTGTGAGTGAAAAGTGGAGCTTGCGTTGCTTAAAAACTGACAAACAATACTCAATGGACTATCAGGCACCCTACTCACCGGATGGTGGCCTGTTGGAAGTAATCCCCCCAGCCTCTTCCAAGTGCGGTCTGGATTTCTCAATTCTTGATCAAAGATTGATTTCCAGAGAGAAGCTGGACAACTCTGGAGTCTGGAGATTTCGGGAATGGATTCTCCCACTTAGTGAAGAAGAAATGGTAAGCCGGGGAGAGGGAAATACGAATCTCTATGATTCTAAATATCTTAGTGAAGTCAGTGACCATGATCAGCTGTTTTTCAAACATGAGGGTGAAAATCCGACAGGCTCCTTCAAGGATCGTGGTATGTGTACCGCAACAAGCATGGCGAAAAAATTTGGATTCCAGGCAGTTGCCTGTGCTTCTACTGGAAATACTTCTGCATCTATGGCAAGTTTTGCCCGTGTTGCAGGCTTGCGACCATTGGTCTTTCTGCCAGCTGGAAAGATCGCTCTGGGAAAAATCTCTCAAGCGCTGGCCTATGGTGCTACCATTTTGGAGATACAGGGTTCATTTGACGATGCTCTAGTTGAAGTACAAAAGAGCTGTGAGGATTTGGGGATTTATTTAATGAACTCCATCAATCCATTTCGTCTGGAAGGTCAAAAGGCAATCTTTTTTGAGATACTTCAGCAATTGAATTGGAAGGTTCCCGACTGGATTGTTCTTCCCGGCGGAAATCTGGGAAATATTTCAGCAATCGGTAAGGCTGCAAGAGAATTAAAAAACCGGGGACTCATTAGCAAATTACCTCGATTCTGTGTGGTCCAGGCTCAAGGTGCCAACCCGTTCTTTGAAATGATGGAGAAAGGATTCGATCAACTAAAAGCTATGGAGCCTGAAACCTTTGCAACTGCAATTCGAATAGGAAATCCTGTTTCCTGGCAAAAGGCCTTTCAGGTCTTGAGAGAAAGTGATGGATTAGTTCTTGAGGTGAGTGAGAGCGAAATTGTGGAGGCAAAGTTTCACGTAGATCGCTCAGGAATTGGAGCAGAGCCAGCCAGTTGTGTAAGTTTTGCAGGTTTGAATCAACTCAAAGAGAAGAAGCTTTTGAAGGAAAATGAGTTGGCTGTGTGCATACTTACGGGACATTTACTGAAAGATCCAGGCGCAAATCAATGGGTCCAGGAAGAGTCCCGGGCTGTCAATCGAATGCTCTTGAGCGAAGACGCCCACGAACGAAGAATTCAAATCGAAAAAGCACTTCAGGAAAGTTAGCCCCTTTCCTTGCGAGCTACCATGAAAAGCTCGAAAAAAGTCTTTGACTTCAAACCTCTCAAAAGATAGTATCCGGGCTCAGGTAGCCATACAAAACCGTGTCCTGAAGCGGAAGATTTGTGCTGAGTTCGAAAGACATAATTTCAATCAATGATTTCAGTCGTGAGGAAATCCTTCACATTATTCAGACGGCCGCGCAATTGGAGCAAGATGGTCAAAAGCACGACTACCTTCGAGGAAAAATCCTGGCTACGGTATTCTACGAAACCAGCACTCGGACCAAGATCTCATTCAACGTGGCGATGAAACGTCTCGGGGGAAATGTTATCGGTTTTTCTCATCTCAAGAACTCCTCTTTTCTCAAGGGCGAGAGTTTTTCGGATACACTGCGAATCCTTGAGGGTTACTGCGATATCATGACTCTGAGAGCACCCTGGGAAGGAAGCGCTCGATATGCCGGTGAGATAGTGGATGTGCCTGTGATTAATGCCGGCGATGGATCAAACCAGCATCCCACTCAGACTCTTCTTGATTTGTATACGGTGATGCAGACCCAGGGGCGACTGGATCACTTAAGAATTGGAATGTTGGGTGACTTAAAGTACGGGCGTACAGTTCATTCTCTCTTGATGGGTCTAAGTCACTTCAATGTGGAGTTGTTCTTCATTTCTCATCCAACTCTTTCGGTACCTAAAAGATATTTGCGACACCTGGAAAGCAAGGGAATTAGATACCATATCCTCGAAAATTACCCGCAGATCATCGATGAACTTGATATTTTGTATGTGACGAGAGTTCAAAAAGAAAGATTTCCGGATGAAAAGGAATATTCACAAGTACGAGGCTTGTATCAACTCTCCAGGAAAGATATTTCCTCTGTACGGGAAAACTTCAAGATCATGCATCCTTTGCCTCGTGTAGATGAAATCAATCCTGATGTGGATGACAGTGAGCATGCTGTTTATTTTCAGCAGGCCAAGAACGGTGTTGTGGTTAGAGAAGCATTGATTTATCTACTACTTGGTGGAGAGAAGCTCAAAGGATAAGTGTGGAAGCACACGAAAAACATAAAATGGCCAAACAAATAGAATTCATTCAAAACGGTACGGTGATTGATCACATTAAGGCTGGTGAAGCTCTTAAGGTACTGGAAATTCTCAAGTTAGTGGAGCATATTCAAAAAGGCCGTTGCAAGGTAATGATTGGCTGTAACTTCGAATCCTCGAGAATCGGAGTGAAAGACATTATTAAAATCAGTAACGGTTATCTCACCCAAAGAGAACTCAATCAAATTTCATTACTTGCACCCAATGCGAGCATTTCGGTGATTCGAAACTACAAGATTGTAGATAAATATCAGCTATCCATCGAAGAAGAAATCCAGAATGTTATTTCCTGCAATAACGCAGGTTGCATCACAAATCATGAAAGTATGCCCACAAGGTTTTACAATCTGAATAGTGACTTGCTTGAATTTCAATGTCATTATTGTGAAATGATTATTGAAAAGGAGAATATTCAATTTGTCTGATCTGAGCAATTCTTCGAAGATCGCCAGTTCTCTGCTGGGCATTTCAGCGGTCAGCATTGTCTCCGATTCGAAACAGGCCTTTCAGTATGCAAGTGGTCTTAAGGGCCCCATCTACTGTGACAATCGAAAAGTGATCTCCCATCCTGTGTTAAGGGAGATGGTCATGAGAGAATTCGTCGCTTTGATGAAAAAACACTCCATTGTTGCTCAAGTAATAGCTGGCACAGCCACCGCCGGAATTCCTCATGCGGCCTGGCTCTCTCAGAATCTTGAATTGCCAATGGTTTACGTGCGTTCTAAAGGGAAGGCCCATGGAACTGGCAAGTTGATTGAAGGTGATTTTTCTCCCGGACAGGAAGTACTTCTGATTGAGGATCTGGTGACTACCGGAGGGAGCGCTCTCAAGGCGATTCAGGTACTTCAGGAAGCTGAGCTTAACTGCGTTGGCTGCTTGAGCATCTTTGATTATGGACATCAATCTGTCAGAGAGAAATTCAAAGAGGCTGGAACGCCATTTCATCCAATTTTAACACTGGATGAACTTTTAAGTGTGGGGAGCGAAGAAGGGGCCTTAAGTGAAGAGCAGGTCCAAACAGTTCTGCAATGGCGAGATGAACCACAGAAGTGGGGAGAGAACTCCTGATGGATTTTTCACAAACTTTAGTGAATGCGTCTCTTGAGCAGAACAATATAGTTTCCATGGGACTGGATCCAATCCTGGCACGAATTCCCATGGAAGGCTCGGTGCGCAGAGTGATTACCCGATTTTACGGTGCCATGTTTCAAGAGATGCATCGTAGAGAAATCTACCCTTCCCTGTTTAAGCCGAATGTTGCTTTTTTCGAGCAATATGCAGTCCAGGGTTTGGAGGCCTTGCAGGACATCATAGAAGACATGAAGGGGATGGGTATCCCTGTTTTGCTGGATGCCAAACGCGGAGATATAGGTCGCACTTCCGAAGCTTATGCTACCAGTGTGTTTGACGTTATGGGTGTGGATGCAGTCACAATCAATCCTTATATGGGCTGGGACTCCGTGGTGCCATTCATGAAATACCTGAAGCAGGGTAAGGGCATATATGTTCTTGTGCGAACAAGCAATCCCGGAGCAAGGGATATTCAAGACCTTCAGGTTCAGGGTGAACCTCTGTACAAACATGTTTTAAAGCTTCTTCTGGACAACTTCGAACCTGGTCTGGGAATCGTAGCTGGTGGAACAAACCTCAAGGAGCTCGAAAGTATCTTTCGCATCCTCAAGGAAAGCGGGAAACCGGTAGCAGTTCTCATTCCGGGAGTAGGAACCCAGGGCGGTAGCGCCAGTGAAGTTTATGACTGTATTCGCTCTCTCGATTATGAACCGGGTCTGGTGAGGGTGAACTCAACTTCTGCCTTGAATTATGCCTGGGAGAAGCATCCCGGTGGACCCGTTGCCTTTGATCTAGCCACAGTAGATGCCTTGAGAGATTTGATCGATGAATTGACCCTGCACGGACCTAAATTTCGCTAACAGGAGACCGGAGGATTAGACAATGATATTGGTGCTCTTTACTTCTACTGATAGCTCATGTGCTCACAAAATCCAGGCACTTCTTACAGCGAAAGAGGAAAAAGTTCAGCTTCTTTCGATTTAGAACCTGGACATGAGTCAAATTCTTCAACAAATCATTGACTTAAAACCCCGGATGTTGTTTTTCAGCTATGAAGCAATGCTCGAAAAAGGGGAGGAACAGCCGATTTTGTGGTTGAGTGATCAGGTAGGCTCCAGTTTTGGTTACAGCATTTTGTTCTACCGACTAGCTAAAGAAAAGCAAGCCTGGAACATCACTTCCGATGACTATTTACCTTCTCCTGTTTCGGATGCCATGTTAATGGGTGTTGTTCATCGTGCTAACGGGGGAACAGTCAGGGTTCTCTTCGCAGAAGACGATCGAGTTCAAAATCGTATTGTGACAGGTAAGTTGGAGCAGTCTGGTTTTGAAGTGATGTCTTGTGAAAATGGTAAGGAAGGGTGTGCGAATATTCCCTTCCTTGTAACCTCTGCACTTGTCGAGGCTGACGACATTCAAAAGGCACTTTCATTGGGAGCAGCTGACTACATCACCAAACCCATTGATTTTCATGAAGTTCAGCAGAAGTTAAAGTACTACAAGCGAAATCGTGGGAAAGATCGTAAAAAAGTCTTGGTGGTTGATGATGCTCGTATCTCCAGAGAACTACTAAGAGCACCAATGACAGCTGAGGGATTTCGAGTGTTTCAGGCTGTTAATGGTAAAGAGGGACTTGAAGTTGCTTAACGAGAGAATATTGATTTAATTTTGAGTGACTATTCCATGCCTGAAATGGATGGTTGGGACTTTTGCCGAGCCCTCAAAAAGAATCAGGAGACCGAGCATATTCCTGTGGTCATGGTTACTGGAAAGACGTCAGAAATGGATCGCAAGATTGGTCGATCGTTGAAAATTGCTGATTATGTAACCAAACCATTTACTCCTGAGATCATCAAAAATACAGTCAATATGGTTTTCCTGGAAGAAATGGGTCGACGAGAGAGGGAAGAAAGAGAAAAGTTGGAAGGCGAGCTCATGATTGGCCACGATATTCAACAAGGACTTCTCCCTGAACGTTTGCGTCCTCCAGCGGGAAAATTGCAGGCAAGTTCTCTTTGGATTCCTGCAAGGCAACTTGGTGGAGACTTCTTTGATGAACTTTATTCAGAAAGTGAGCGAAATCGCAGTTATGTAATCGCCGATGTCAGTGGAAAGGGTCTTCCTGCAGCACTCATCGCGGTTGCTTCTCAGGCGGCTTTGAGAACAGCCTGCCAGCTTACAACGGACCCAGCAACACTACTTGGAAATCTCAATTCCATGTTGTGTGAAACTACGGCGGATGAAACTTTTATTACCTGTTTTGTGGCCAATTTTGATCTGGCAACCAACAAACTTGAGTTCGCAAGTGCAGGCCATCATGGAATGATGCTCTATCGAAGCTGTACGGGTGAGGTTGAGCTCATCGGGACTGATGATCCCCCTTGCGGATTAATCTCACCGATGGAGTTTCAGGCTAGCAGTATGGAATTTGAATCAGGGGATGTTCTTCTTTTGTTTACGGATGGTTTGCTCGAGGCTGAAGGCAAAAAGCAGGAGATGTACGGTGAAGAGCGTCTGGCCCAAAAGCTCAAGGAGCACTCGGGTAATACAGCTCCCCAGATAAAAGAAGCGATTAGTGAGGATATAGAGAGCTTTATTCGAAACAGAGCTCAGGTTGATGATCGCACCATGATCGTTGTGAAAGTGGTTTAACTAATAACCAGATTCAACCGGGCCGGCCGTTTTCAACTGATTCTGAAACTGGGAAATCTCTGAGTAGTTTTTGTTTTTCATCAACTCCTGAAGTTCCGTTGCAAGTCTTTCAAAAATTCCACTGCCTTCCTGCATAAAGGCCGTACCAACCTGTACAAGATCAGCTCCTGCAAGCAAATACTCAAAGACATCTGTACCGGAGGCGATTCCACCAACTCCAATGATTTGTATCTCCGGATTAAGAAGTTCCCGAAACTTGCGAACATTGGATAATCCGAATGGTTTGATCAACTTGCCACCAATCCCACCAAAACCGTCCTTTGGTCGAATCAGCGTGGACTCACTGTCAGCATCTATGACAAGGCCATTTCCAGGACTGTTAATGCAAGTGACAAAGTTGACCCCGGACTGATTCAGAACTTCTGCCATTTCCAAAAAATGAGCAAAGTCAAAATAGGGCGGAAGTTTTACACCAAGTACACCGCGATAGAGTGCTCTGGCTTCACGCATTCTCTCCTTTGACTCCTGGAAGTCATAACCAACTTGCGGTTTTCCAATTACATTCGGACAGGATAGATTGAGCTCAATTGCATCAAGCCAATTGCACTTGTCAAAAGCGCGAAGCATGTGGGCATTTTCTGACTGACTCATGCCACTTACACTAGCAATGAGAGGTTTTTGAAACTCTTGCAAGCTCTCCAGTTCTTCCAGATAAAATTCGTAACCCTGATTGGGAAGTCCCATGGAGTTGATTGATCCCAGATCAAATTCTTTGTATCGGGGCTTTGGATTCCCGTCCCGTTTTTCAAGTGTACAGGATTTGCTTAAAATTGCACTGGAGTTACTCCTGGCAAGCGCAAGAAGTTCCTCTTTGGTGGTGCAGAGGGGACCAGAGGCATTAAATACGGGATGATCAAATTTGATATTGGCCAAACTTACATTAAGATTCATAATTCTTCTCCCTGCTAGGCTCTTTTGTGGAAGTTCTGCGCGATCTCATGGATTTCTTCCATGTGAGGGGAGCGTACAAGATAGGCGTGTTCACCCATTACCTGAGCATAAAGTGGATTGAGTCTTTGATAATGACAAAGTACTGAGGCATATTTCTCACAGAGCTCTTCATGAGAGTAGAAGTAGCTATCATAGAAGCGATCTCGCCTGGATACATGAGCGCAATGGTATTTTCTTTCATACCGAAAAGAGCTGTTTTCCTGGAGCAGTGCTTGAGCCCATAGATTGTAAATATCGATATCATGAGCAAAGTTCATCATGTCTGTACTGAGTCCACCGGGTGGGCGAAGGTTGATTTCTATAGCGACCAATGATTCGTCAGGGCAGCGGAAGAACTCCAGATGAAAGAATTTGTTGTGAATTCCAAGGGAGCGGATTGCTTCATAGCCTCTTTGAGCAAGGTCCGGATCGAGTTCACGGACATTGTAATAATAAAAATCAATTCCCTCATTTGCTATTTGTCTTGCATCGAAGCTGTACTGATGCGAAGTACAGAAAACAACCTCTCCCCGGTAGTCACAAAAACCATCAAACGTGACAATCTGCCCATCAATAAACTCTTCAACGATGTAAACGATTGGTGCGCGATTCTTCAGGAAACTCTCGAGTTGTTCGTCACTTTCAATCTTGTGGGTATCAATTGCCCCGACACCACAATCTGGTTTAATAATTATGGGATAAGGGTTTTCCTTGAGAAAATGATAGACAGCTTGGTCATTTGAGGAATTGAGCAGGCAGGACTTCGCAACTCGACATCCGGAGTGAGCAAAGACCTTTTTCATTACGGATTTGCGCTTTACCTTGTCAAGGTTGGGAGGTTGAAGACCAGGAACTAGAAATTCGTGACGTATGGCTGCTTCGATTTCCAGCCAGGGTTCTAGATGCGACTCAACCCAATGAATTTTTCCATTTCTATGAGAGAGCCGATGAGTTGCATCTAAAACTTCTCTCTTATTATTGAAACTGGATATTCGTTCATGGTCATGAAGTGAATTTGCCAAGTCATGTGGTAAATCTGACCAGTTCCTGTCGGTAATACCAAGGACTTTGATTCCCTGCTGAGCTGCGCGAAGTGCAAATAGATAGAAGTTCTCAGGGAAATGAGGGGATAAATAGAGCAGGTTCATAAATTACTTTTTTTCCTCGTTTTTCTTCAAATGTTTGAGTCGGCTGTAGAGCGAAGTTCGGGATATGCCCAGATAGCGTGCTGTGCGAGCCTTGTTCTGATCAAACTTTTTAAGTGCTTTGTCTACAATCTCCAAAACCAGATCGTCCAGATTGAATGCCTTGTCAGGTAAGAGCAGAGAACCTGGAATAAGTTTTCCAGCAACTGAGGTAGGGAGTTCTTCGCGTGGTGCTGATGGCTTTTGAACAAGATGTCTGGAATTGAGAAAATGGAGATGCTCTATCTTAAGCAATGAGCTATCGTTAACAAGGACTGCGCGTTCTATTGTGTTTTCAAGTTCTCGCACGTTCCCGGGCCACTGATAAGCTTCCAGTAACTCTCCGGCTTCCTGCGAAATACCCTGAAAGTTCTTGTTTCGCTTTCTTGATTCCCGTAGGAGGAACTCCTGAGCTAAAAGCAGGATGTCATCAGGAGTTTCTCGAAGCGGTGGGAGGTAGATGTGAGCTACATTCACGCGATAAAACAAATCACGCCGAAACAAATCTGATTCAACCATTTGTGAGAGATTACGATTTGTGGCACAGATGACCCTGGCATGAAAGGGTTCTTTTTGAAGTCCTCCTACCCTGTAGTAACTCCTGTCTTGAAGTACCCGCAGGAGCTTGGGTTGCAATGGAAGTGGCATGTCTCCAATCTCGTCAAGAAAGAGTGTGCCATCTGCGCTCAGTGCCATTTTCCCAACTTCGCCACCCGGTTTTCCACCCGTGAAAGCTCCCTTTTCATAACCAAACAGTTCTGACTCAAAAAGTTCGTTGGAAAGTGCTGCGCAATTGATGTCCACAAAGGGCTTATCCTTGGGTGCATAGGTTCTTTGATGAATCTGTTTGGCTACCAGTTCCTTTCCAGTGCCAGTTTCTCCCTCGATAATGACGGGAACGTCCGGATCCTGGGAGTAGATGCGAATCTGATCCTGGATATGTTCCAGGCTGGGCCGTAAAAAAATCTGGCTCGAATTGTAAGTCTGAGAAGGTGAACCCGCTCTTTTTACAGCCTGATTTTGCTTTCGACTCTCTTGGGTATCCGAGAATTTGGACTTTTCTTCCACCTTGGATACCAGATGTGCAAGCTCACTAACCTGAATCGGCTTCTGGAGATAATCAAATGCTCCCAAACGAAGAGCTGAAACGGCCGAATTGACATCTCCGTGACCGGTGTAGACAATAACACTGCAATTGGAGAGGTTTGACTTTTGAATCCACTCCAGTAGCTCAATTCCACTCATGCCTGGCATCTGAATATCAGTGATAACAAGAGGGAAGGAAGATTCTTTCAGAATTCTGACTGCTGTACCCGCATTGTCAGCCTCAATGACTTCATGACCCATTTCCGTCAGGAATTCCGCCACACTTTCGCGGGAGTTTTGTTCATCGTCCACCAGCAGTATTTGCATGGCTTCAAGATACCTTTACTTTACGGGGAGTTCAATAAGGAATCTGGCGCCATTCTCTTTTCGATTTTCAACCTTGATTTTCCCTCCCCAGGACTGGACACAGTTGTTAACAACTGAAAGGCCCAAGCCCATCGCTCCCGGGGCTTCTCCGGAGTAAAAGGGGTCGAAGATATGATCGATGTTCTCTATTCCCGGTCCATTGTCTTCAACCAAAATCTGGACAGTTTTTCTATGAGTTTTGGTTTGGATTCTTATCCAGGCTTCACTCTTATTCACCGTTTGCAAGGCTTGTCGTGAGTTTTGCAGTAGATTGAGAACTACTTGTTCGACCTGGATGGGGTGGGCGTTGACAGGAGGTAAAGAGGGGCTCAGCTCCACTTTGAGCTGAACTCCTGTCTTCTTGAGTTGGCTTCTAACAAGGGAAAGTGCCTCTTCGATTCTTTCGTTGAGATTCACCTGTTTAAGCTCGGGAAGATCCTGATCCTGGTACAAGGAGCGTGTATGTTGCACAATCTGAGTGATTTTCTCAATGTGCGTGCTGGCTTTGGCCAGTTTGTCCCTCACCGTAGGGGAATCAAGACTTTTGCCCTTGTCCAGCCAGTACTCCATTCCGTCGATCTTAATTTTCAAGGCGTTTAGAGGTTGGGAGATTTCGTGTGCGATTCCCGCAGCCATCATACCCAGCGAAGCGCTTTTCTCTGCCTGGATGAACTGTTGCTCTATCTGTTTCCGATTTTCAGTAGCTTTTTTCAGGTCCTCATAGGTTCTGGTTAACTCTTCGTTGGTTGCCCTGAGACGAAGATTGATTTTCTCCAGTTCGTCCTGCTTCTCCTGAATTGCATTGCGAGCTTCGATTTTAGAACTGATGTCTCGAAGAGCAACGACCAGTGTGGGTACGCTCACTTCAGTGAGAGGTTTGATTCCAAGTTCTGCGGGGAAGGACTCATCATCACTTCGATTAAATCGAATCTCTAATTGTCCCTCATCAGCTACTTCCAGGGCTGCTTTGAGTTTAACTTCGTCTTCCTTATGAACCAGATCAAGAAAGTTGGTTCCCAGGATTTGGTAGAGTGGATATCCAAAGCACCTTGAGAGAGAAGGATTTGCGTCGACGATTCGTCCTTCTTCCAGGATAGCGATTCCCTCGGAAGCAACTTCAGCGAGTCTGCGAAATCTCTCTTCATTCTCTCTTAGCATACCCTCCATTTTCTTTTGAGAAGAAACATCAAGGCACAAAACCAGGACTTCCAGCCCATGTTTGCCTTGTACTGGATTGATGCGGGTGGAGTAGACAAGTCCAGCCCATTGTAAATCACCCGTTACTATTTTTTGACTCTCCAGGCACAGCTGTATTGCTTCTATGAAATCAGGAGCCTCTTCGAAGATGATTCGCGCACTCACATCTTTCCACTCATTTTCACGAAAGGGGAAGTTACTGAGTTCTTGACCCATAATCTCACTGATTGTGAAATCTTCTTGAATTCGTAAAAGAAGCCAGGGGCCCTGACTAAGTATATCCTGATATTGTTTAGTGCTTGTAGCGCTCAAGTGTTTCTTTCCATTCAGGACTTTCACTGGACCACAAGTCCTGAAGTTCTTTGCAGCTCATTGTGGCTTGCATAAACTCAGGCTTTTCACAATCAACGAGCTTCACCAGAGCATTGAGTCTGTTTCGTAACCCTTCCGCAGGCAGAAAGACAATTTGATCACTAATCTGGTAAAGCAGAACCAGTGCATCCTGGGCCTTCCTTCTGCGCAATAATTTTCTAAGCTGAGGAAGTGAATCTTCCATGGCTAAAATCAGTTTTTCAAGCTCTTCAAATGCCATCTCGGAGTATTCTTTGGTGAGCGACTCAAAGTCTTCCCTGGTCATTAAATCAAATCCAGAATCCAGAATTTCACCATCATCAGTCACTCTGTTTTTGTAGTCTTGTAATTTGGTAAGTACCAGTTTTGCCTGAATTGGTTTGGTTAAGAAATCGTTCATTCCTGCACTGAGGCAGGCATCCCGGTCTTCCTTCTGAGCATTCGCTGTCATTGCCAGAATGGGAATTGGGTCCAGCTCTTTTCGTTCAGCTTCAATTTCACGGATTGTGCAGGTCGCTTCGAGTCCGTTCATAACAGGCATCATCATATCCATAAATACGAGATCCCAGCCTTCATTTCGAAACATGTCAACAGCGACTTTTCCATTTTCGACCAGCTGCATTTTGTGACCTGCATCCGTGAGTAGCTTTTGAATAATTCTCTGGTTCATCGCATTGTCTTCAGCGACCAGGATTTTCAGTGAGTGGGGCTTGTCATCAGAAATGATCTTTTCCCTGACCTTTTTGCGAGTCTTTGTCTGTTGACCCATGGAATGTAAAATGATCTCGCAAAATTCGTCAGGCATAAGAGGTTTCTTGCAGGCATTTACCCGAGGAAGTACTTCTTTGGCGTGTTCCAGAAGACCCTGGCTCATTCTATTGAAACAGAAAACAATTCCAGGTGGACTATCCGGTGTTTGAGCCTGTAAATTCTCAAGAAAATCATCTTCATCAATCAGAAAACTCTCGTCCAGCACAATGCAGGCCGGGGTGGATTGATTCAATGCTTCATGCAGGACTGAAGCCTGTTTAAATCTTTGAATAGGGCTTTCCAACCATTCGCTCAGGTACTTTTCCAGCAAACCGCTCATGTGTCGATTTTTAGAGCCAATCCAGACTTCCTTCTTGTGGGAGACAAATTGCATCGGTTGAGACTCTAGTGCTAATTGAAAGGGAATTCTGAAATGAAATTGGGAGCCTACCCCCATTTCACTCTCAACCCAGATTTCTCCATGCATGAGTGTGAGTAATTGCTTGGAAATCGTCGTTCCAAGACCTGTTCCTCCGAATTGACGAGTTGTTGAGCCATCAGCCTGGGTAAAGGACTCAAAAATGGACTTCTGACGATCTTCAGGAATTCCTATACCTGTGTCTATGATACTGAAAAGAAGGATGCATTCATTTTCTGTGATATTTTCAACTCTCAGGCGGGTGCTGACATATCCGTCCTGGGTAAACTTGATCGCGTTACCAAGGATGTTGATGATAATTTGCCCTACCCTGCCAGGATCGCCTTTCAGTTGACTGGGAAGATTTTTATCTATATCAATGAGAAGTTCGAGATTTTTTTCATACGCTTTGAGTGCTAGCGAAGAGTGAACGCTTCGAAGAAGATCGTAGCAATTGAAATCAATGGCTTCGATCTCCAGCTTACCGGCTTCTATTTTAGAGAAATCAAGGATGTCATTGATGATTTCCAGAAGATTGTACGCACTTGTCTGAACGATCTCGAGATTTTCTCTTTGGTCCGTGTCCAGTTCTGTATCCAGAGTTAGCCCTGTCATGGCGATAATACCATTCATTGGAGTACGGATCTCATGGCTCATGTTGGCAAGAAACTGACTCTTGGCCTTACTTGCCATTTCAGCCTTGTTCAGAGCAATCTGGAGCTCTTTGGTCTTCTCATCAACCATTTCTTCAAGCTTGTTTGAATACTCTTCCAACTCCTGGTTTTTCTGAATGTTTTCAAGGCTGATGTTATGAAACTGATGACGAAGATTCTCCAGCTCGTTGCGATTGTGGCGTAGGCGAGTTTCGACCTTGTCTATAATCCTTTCCTGTCGGGCTCGAACAACGAACATCTCCAGTGTATTTCCAATAGCTTGAATTTGTTCACGCTCCCGTGAGCCTGCGGGACAGATCAGAAAGAATCCTTCATAATCTTCGTGGCTATGAATCGGTAGCAGGTAGTAGTTGGGTGAATCTTCCGGGTAAACTTTGCCTTCAAGATCCTTTTCGTGACCGTCGGCTTCGAACTGATCTGGAAAATCGAGCTGACTACCTGGGGCGGGAAAACTCTCTTGAAGCTGTCCAAAGGCATCATAGAATGCCATGTCGACAGGCATTAGCGGAAAAATATGCTCACGCGCCAAACCGGGTAGATCGAGCTGCTCTACAAAGGTCTCTTCATCCTTTAATAGATCAAATAAATCCATTCTAGGTGTCCACCAAGTTGATCAGGTCAAGGGCCTTTTCAAATTCATCCGGAAGCTCTTCTAGAATTACCGTAACGTCAGTTTTTTTGAAGTCAAGTTGGCGCAGGGCAAAATTAAACTCCGGAGCCGTGACTTTTGGGGCTTCAGCGTATCCAAAGTTGTGACTGTCACAGAGAACGCCGGCAAGATATACAATTGAGACCAAATCTCTGTACTCACCTTTGGCTGCCTGTGGTCGGTGATGGCATGAGACAGCATAGGTAAACTCGTCTGGCAATTTCCAGCCGGCAATCACTTCTTTGGCAAGGTCCTGATGATTCCAGCCGATGATTTCATCTTCGATATTTGGTAGACCACGAGGAAGAGCTTTGGGGTGGGTCATGCAGGCATAGAAATGTTCATGAAGATATTGATCAAGCATGACGATGCCGATATCGTGCAAAATACCGGTTGAGAATACAAAGTCGGTCAGGTCTTTTCCGGCTCTTTGAGCAATGACCTTGGATGTTATGGCTACGCAGACGCTGTGGCGCCAAAGACCTGATCGGGTGTAATGGCCAATAGGGGTGTTATTCTTGAATATGTCGCAAACACTGGCTCCCAAAGCCAGGTCCTTTACTTGTTTGAAGCCCATGAAGACCACGGCCTTTCGAATATCCTTCACTTCTTCCCGCAAAGCAAAGTGAGCCGAGTTAGCCATCTTCAAAACTTTGGCAGTTAAACCTGGATCGCTCTTGATTACTTCTTCAAGCTGAGCGACTGAGCTCTTTGGGTCACTGGTCAGTTGAATAATCTTGAGCGCGATATGAGGCAGGGTGGATACCTCTCGAATTTTTCGAACAGTCGCTTGCAGTCTTGGTTTCACCAATGCGGGATTATCCATCGGCACATTATACACCTCGATTGAAGACAATTCAGGTATTTGTGAGTTCCAGATCTCTCAATTTTTCTTCCTCGAACATTTTGCCGGAATCAATGCAAGGTGTTGTAGAAGTTGATCGTGCTCCCCGGTATGCCGTCCGAGGTAAAACTTCTTTGCATGAGCAACAAGGAGAGCATGGTATTCCTGAAAAATGGAAACGTCCGGCTTAAGTCTCTCCTGAATGAATTCTTTCCAGAATTTATAATTTCTCTTTTGATTGGTGGAGGGCATTAGCCTTGAGAAGATGCGAATCGTATAACTATCAATGATAAACTCAGGTCTCAAGAACGCGTAAAGAAGCATGGAATCAGCAGTTTCTTCGCCGACACCCAAAACGCTGAGAAGATCTTTTCTATCGAGAGGATACTCAAAGTGACTGCTAGCTCTAAAATCAAATTCAAGGTCAAGTAAATGAATTGTAATAGCTTTCAGGTAGCGACTTTTTTGGCGAAAGTACCCCGCGCTTTTAATCATTGACTCCAATTCAACAGCTTCACATTCAAGAACCCATTCAGGATTCATGAGTTTTTCAAAGCAGCTTCCCTGATAAACCCTTTCTACATTGGACCAATTGGTGTTTTGAGTTAAAACACAGCCGACGCAAACTTCCCATTGTCTGGACGGAGTCCAGAATTCTTTGTATGGCTTCGATCTGTAGATACAACTTTGGGATTTACCATCAAAGAGTGGCCACCAGCCTTGTGCTCCATAACTTTGCAGGAGGAGTTGGAAAACTTCTTCAACCGTTGTTTGAGTCTTATTCTGCATTTTCTATCTGTTTATCCCCGGAGTCGTTTAAGTTTTTCCCGGGGGCTGTACCAGGATTACTCCCGAGGCCGTATGAGGATAGCAGACTCTATGAGTGTGTTCTCAATAATTACGAGCAGAGGCACGCGACTTCATGATTTTCAGCTTTTAACAACTTCTTATGGGAGTCAGCTTGAACTGTCGATTGACTGCTTGTTATGGTAGGGGGTCATAATCAGGGAGTTAGTTTATGCACTGTTTTTTCAAAATCACACCCGGTTACCTGGTGCTTGTTTTGTCCTCATTGGCTCTTTTGAGTACAGGATGTGGGGTTGACTTCAGTTCTGGTACTACCATAGTTGCTCAAAACAATGCGGGACCTGATAATCCTGCATTGGGTAATGCTAACCTTGCAAATGCTTTTGCCAATGGAGGCGCAGCCGATCCAGTTGCGGGGTTTAATGGCGTAAACCCTGTTGCCGCTGCTGCAGCCAATGCAAACGGCGATGTGATTGGTGCGGTTCTTAATGCCAATGGAAATGTTGTGTTGCAGAAAGCAGCCGGAGGAGCCCGCTCTGTTTCCCAGATTCAGGCTGCTTTATCTCAGCTCGATGGAAATCCGGAGTTTACCAATCGTTTGAGCTATGTAAGTTCCATGACTCTCGATACTTCCAAGACGACTTTATTTTTGATGGATACCGTGGCACAGCCGGTTCCAAATGCCGGAAGAGATCAGTCAGGTTTGATTTTTGTAGTCAATACGTTAACTGACAGCGTTAGTTCAATATCCCTGAGTGGTGATATCGACCTTCCTATGGGGATTTGCTACGGAGCAGATGGGATGCTGTACTTTACTGCGATGGTCTCTGGTCAGGGCAGAGTTTATAAAATCAGTACCTCTGGAGGGACTGCGACTCGTGTTGGGTCTGCACTGACTTTCGTGGAGCCAACTGCCATTGCTACTGACGGCACTTTCTTTTTCGTCTATGATGTTGTGGGTCCTGGAAATGCAGGGAAGGTTTTCCGTTTTGATTCAACTGGAGCGGATAAGGTGGAGATGGCCAGTGTTACAGCAGTTCCAGCCTCTCAGCCCCTGGCTGTTGCGAATCAGGAAAATTACAAGATTCTCTTTTTCGTCGATGGCAATACAGTTAAGGCGATCAATCTGGCTTCCGGTTCCAATCTCGCAAGCACCGTTGTTCCTTCCGGAAGGGTCAGCGATATTTCTTCAATTTTTTATGCTAATAACCAAAGTACTCTTCTGGTAAGTTCAGAGGCCTCCAAGCAGGTCATCAAGGGCTCCAGTATTTAATTCAATCCAAGGCAGGGTAAAGATGATTCGAATTTTTCTTAGTTTTCTGATCGCAGTAGGGCTTCTACAGGCAGCAGACCATCGGGATGCTTCCATGATAGCCAAGGATTTTAAAGCAGATATTAATGACGTGTATGCCTGGGCAACCGCTGACGGCAGATTGAATCTGATAATGACAGCTGTTCCCAATGCTGTGTATTCAGGTTTTAACAGTCCCCATCTTTTTGATCCCAATGTTCGCTACACTTTTAACATAGATGCAGACATGAATGGCACTGCTGATCGCTGGATCGATTGTAGCTTTAGTTATGACAATAGCGGGAATCAGGTGTTAACCGCACAAGTTCGTAATAGCTCACTGGTTGTGAGCTCACTGGTCGCAGGTCCAAGTGTTCAGGACAGCAGGGAGCTGACCGGCGGAGACGCTGGTGTGAATCTGAGTTCGAAGAGAATTAACAGAGATGTGAACAATCAAATGAGTGTTTTTGCCGGGCTTAGGGATGATCCTTTCTATCTTGATATGGAAATGTATCAGAAATTCGTTAAATCTTTTGTGGGGCAACCGGCTCAGAATACCAAAGCGGCTCGAGTTTCGGCCGCCTACACAGAGACTCTGGCAGCTGCTGCTTCTGCGACAGTTTCACATACTGATTTTTTTGGTAGAGAGAATGTTGCAGCAATTGCAATACAAGTGACAACCGCTGCCTTGAGTATCACTACAAACGTTATTCAGCTCGATGGGGCAAGTTATCGAAAGGCATTGCATGTTCGTCGTGCAGGTCTGGATGATGCGAGCCGTGGAGCCTGGGTTCAGGTTGATCGTTTGGCAAAACCTTCAATTAATATTGTTTTTGAAACAGCAAACCCGGTTTCCCGGCATGCTACAAATACAGCTTTCGTGAATATCAATGAAAACTCTTTCAATCGGGCCAGACCTGCGAGTGATGTTGCAGTTTACGGTCCCGATTATGCTGGTTTCATCAAAGCCTTGAATTTGAACGCTGCCGGAGGAACTGCAGCACAGGCTCTCAATCTCACAACAGCAACATGGGCAGGCGCACTAACTAGTGTCTTGCTGCCAGACTGGTTGCGAGTTCAAACGAACCTTCCCTGTGTGTTCACAAATAAAAACTCTGCAGGTGATCAAGCCTTGGCCGCACAGCCGGGAGTTGGTGAACTTGTGAATTGTTATGGTCAGATTCTTGTCGGGGGAAGTGGAGTAGCTGACAGGGGTGGAAGAGCATTTATGGAGGCAGGGCGACATTTGACTGACAATGTGATTGATTTGTCTTTGACTGCAATCGTGAATCCCGGTTTAGCTAATCTGGGAAGCCCTGGTGGATTGAACAGTATTGTAACGGATCAAATTTATTCCAATGATCGAATGTTCAACACCACTTTTCCTTACCTCGCGCGGCCCTGGTCCAAGAGAGACTTAAAGTAGTTTTGAGATGACTCGGCTTGGTCCGATTCTTCTTTGTATCTTGTTTATCGTAATCAACCCTGTTTTTTGTTCAGCAGGGTTGAATGCATTTCTTGGCTCTCTAAAAGAGAGATTCCGTATTAGCAGTGAAGATCACAAGGAGCCCAGGGAAAAGTTGAAGTGGTATCGCAAGGTTTTAAGAAAGCGTGAGGAGTATTCCGGCGCCGTAGTGCTTTGTGAATGGCAGGCTCGCCTCGAAGATCAATTGCATTTGTTTCAGTGGGCGATTCAGACACTTGAGAATTGTTACGAGATGAGTAAAGAAGTGGAGTATAGAGCACAAAAGGCTTCTGTCTTTCTGCATCAGGGGAAAGTGGACCAGGCTCGAGAAATTCTTGAGGCAACCAGGGGGCAGGGGGTTTATTTTCTTGAGTTGGTACGCTGGGCTCAATATTTAATGGAAGTCCGAGAATATGATCAGGCCTTGGTTTTTTGGGATAAAGCCTTGGAGAACTATCCGAGTCAGGACCCTTACTATGCCGCGTGGATTTTGTCTCGAATAGGTGACTTGTTTGCTCTTCAGGGGAGATATGATGAGGCTTTTGAGAATTTTCAAAAGGCTATGGAGCTTTATCCGAACTTGTCTCTTGGAAAAACCTTGTTGAAACAGGTTGAAGAGAAATTGGGTAAACGTTTGCGTACTGAGACTCGTTCGAAACAACTTTAATTTGAGGGTTTATGACTTTAAATTCAGTACAAAGGGTAATTGTTCCCACTGTGTACGGGGTAAAACAATCGCCTTTTGTTCGTAAGGTGCGGGCCTTTTTATATGCAAAAGGTCGCAAGTACAACAGTATCAGTGTGATGCCTGGGGACTCCCGAGCCACATTTCGTAAAATTTCCCCCTTTGGGAAAGTTCCTGGTTACCGTGAAGGATCACTCAAGCTTTGCGATTCCTCAGTAATCTGTGCCTACCTTGAGAGATCAACTCCACAACCTGCTTTGTTTCCTCTCGATCCAAAGGAGATGGCTCATGCTCTCTGGGTAGAAGAGTATTGCGATACTTTTGTAGCCAAGATGCTTACGTTTCGACTCTTGTATCAGTGTTTTATCAAACCAGCATTTCAGCATCGAAAGCCGGATGAAGAACTTGTGAAGCAAACATTGGAAGAGGAAGTGCCTCCAATTTTTGATTACCTGGAAGGTATTGTAAATGGGGAAGAATACCTTGTGAATGATGAGCTTAGCATTGGAGATATTGCGCTGATGTCTCATTTGGTCAGCTATGAATACTCCGGACATGAAATCGATGCAGCTCAATGGAAGAAGTTAAGCGATTATTATTCGTTTATGCGAAAAACCCCCTTATTTGAAAAGGTTCTGACAGAAGAAAATGCCCCATTTATAAGCATGTTTCGAGACTTTGACTGGCTAGGCCTGGAGTAGTTGGAAGCATTAAGAGATTCCTACGGTTAGGGCTGTTTCCAAGAGAATCTAATTGCTCTACAACGCTTTGGTGCTGTTGATCAGATCATCGAGAAGATCATCCACTTCATCGAGATTATCCAGTGACTGACTTTTCTTTGGCTTCAGTTCCTGAAGCAGATTGTCGATTTCAACATGTTCATGAGCGTGTACAGAGCTGCTCTGTTGAACAAAAAGTTCCTGGACTCTGGCGATCAATTCCGTTGGAGGGATTGGTTTCACCATGAACTCTACTGCACCGCGGGCGTAGGCCTCGTAAGTAACCACAGAATCAGGGTTTCCAGTCATCATTATGACCAAAGTATCAGGGTACTGGCTACTGAGAAAGTCCAGAAAAATTAATCCATCCTCTCCGGGCATGCGAATATCTGAAATGACCAGGTCGATTGAGTTTTGAGCGAGGATTACCTTGGCCTCAGCCGTATTATTCGCTTGGTAGCTTTCATAGCCTCCAACCTTAAGAAAACTAGAGAAAGCCTGAGCAATAAGAGCTACATCATCTACGATGAGAATTTTCTTTTTTGCTTGAGGGCTTATCAATTTTTGATTCTGACTCGCTTGATCCATAATTAACAGTATAGTGAGTTTTTTGCTGTCAGGCTAGTTACTGCACGAGGCTTTTTCATTTCTTTTCGTCTTGCAACAGTTCACCAAGGGCCCAAGCTACAAGGTCTTTGGGGAAAGCGGAATGTTTGCTTCTGCCTAAAGATGTCTTAAGCTTTGTGTTACTTTTGCTCTCCATCCAATGGTTTTCTCATGAGTCATGAGGTCATTTCTTTATTCTTGTTCTCCCAGAAGGACGCTCAATTTTATCTGAAGCTCGTTTAGAGTTTGCAACTAGAGGTTACCTTGGGTTTGCAACTCAGGTTCGCCTGGAGTTTTCCCGAGTTTTGCAGCTGAATGTAGCCTGGAGTTTGTTGCTGAAGTTGTCCTGGAATTCACTGCTGGTGCCCGTCGAGAATATTTAGATAAAGTTTGTCTAGAAAATGAGCGCTTGTTAACAAGTTTGCAATTGATTAGCAGTTATCATTTTGTACAACTTTAGCCTGACAGGTTTTGACACTTGGAAAGGGTACCCTCTCAACAGTAAATTAACATAATAACAATTATGCGCAGAGTATCTATTAGCCCAAAGTGTTAATGTCCGGTTCTTCCAAAATGTAAATGTCCTCTTTCGGGGAAAAATTATACTGACTCTTTCTATTTTTTTAGATTTGGAGTTAGTCCAATGCGGGATTAATTAACAATGAGTCACAGAGAAATTCATCGGGTTCAAGTATTACCGGGTTTACGGAGTCGAGAACTCACTCAAATCCAGGCTGCGGATCATCTTGGCATTACTGTCAGGCAGGTTCGTCGAATTTAAAAAAGGTATTGAGAAGAAGGCCCTGCTGGAGTTATCAAGCTTTAGTAGAATTAGGATTCTGCGATTCGTTTAAATACAGTTCACAGGTATTTGAACAATGTTTCCATGAAGAACTTCTATTGTTGAGGCAGAGTTCACGAGTAAGCCAAAACTGCAATTGTTCTCCTGTACAAAGTCTTGAATGGCCCTTAACTTGCGCTTATCAATCCTTCTGCCCAGTTGTATCAAGATTGGAATGATTTTTTGAGATGTCTCTATGATTAGACTTATCTCTGAGCCATCTTTGGTTCTCAGGTGCGAAAACTTACAGGTTTGCCTTGATTTGCATTGGATTCCACTTATCAATTCCTCTACAGCGAAAGATTCGAATCCGGCATTTGCTTGGGGATGAACCAAAAGTTGATCAACATCTTTGACTTTTAGATGGTGATTCAAGATCCCCGAGTCCCTAAAATACCCTTTTGGAGCTTTCCTTAGTGTCTTTGCTGCGGACTTATTAAAACTGCTCAACCCCCTCCAAACTCCCGTTTGTTGTAAGATTTCAAAATAATGTTGAACAGTCACAGAGCTGAGATCCAGTGACCTCGCTATTCTGGAATGGTTGATTAAGCTACCTGAATGCTGTAGCGATGCGGCGATGAATAAATAGAACTTTTGATAGTTAAGTCTTGGAAACTGGTTTTGGATGTCTTTTCGTAAATGTGTTCTCAAGTACTCGTCCATCCAATAGTTTTGAAAACTAGCATTTTCTCTGCAGCTGATTCTTGGCTGCGGGAAGCTTCCGTAAAACCAGTGTTCATAGACTTCTTGCAAGGTTAAAGTACCTCTCAATTGGAGAAAATCTTCTGGCTGGGTTTGGTTTTTGAGAAGTACTTCGTATATCTGAGGGAGCTCCTGGGAGTAATATTCAGTCATCTTGAAGGGCCAAAGTTCAATGTCAGGAATTTCTTCAGACTGATTTAATCCAGCTGTCTCTAGCTCAAGGTTCCTCAGCTCAGAGTTTCCCAAGTCAGGGTTCTTTAACTCAAAGGTCCTTAACTTAGAATTTTTCGGCTCTATATTCCTAATCTTGAAGCTCGTACATCCAGGTTGTTTCGATTTATCTGTTATCGAATCATCCGTTGTTGACCCATCCGTTGTCGCTTCACCCGTTGTGGGTTCAGTCTTTGTAGGCGATCTTAGTCTTGCGGAGGAAATCAATATTATATGAGAAACCTCCTGTGACCCAGATTCAATCAACTGCCTAAGTACTGAACAGATATCTGGCAACAATTGAGCTTCATCAATTATGACTTTCTCAGGATACCTGCTAAAAAACCAACTATGTCCGAGAGGACAAGTCTGTAGTGGTCATAGTTATCCAATGAAAAGTAACTCCAGTCAGGAAACAAATGTTGAATTATGGAAGATTTGCCACATTGGCGAGGTCCGAAGATATTCACTACTGCATATTGCTTCACGGAGTCTTTGATCTTTTTCGCGAGGAATCTATATTTATACGTCATATTTAAAGTCTACACTTAAAAA